>Ga0007837_1000501_pt1 | contig 6836 bp, 5 predicted proteins | sample CryBogCBE31Jul07_FD_71226 | JGI IMG/M metagenome (GOLD analysis project Ga0007837, IMG submission 71226) | Freshwater microbial communities from Crystal Bog, Wisconsin, USA - CBE31Jul07 | ecosystem: Environmental > Aquatic > Freshwater > Lake | place: Crystal Bog, Wisconsin, USA | collected... | reverse complement strand
CCCCGGCCATCCTCGAGGGGTGGAAGCTCGACCTGATCCCCGATCCCGCCGCGCTCGAGTGAATCGCCAAGCAGGTGCGCTCCCGCGCGAAGGCCTACCCGCTCTTCGAGCTATCACGCCTCATCCTGAAAATTTCGGACCGCTACTCGGTGCGGCTCACCCCGCTCTCCCCTGAGACTCCTTCCCTCTTCCGGGCGAAGGCCGACGGTTCCCTCTGGACCACCCGCAAGGAGGCGGCCGACCATCTTCTCTCGGCGCAACTTGAGAAATTCTATCGCCCCCTCACCGTCACGGTGGAACCGCCGAAGGGCGCCTTCAACGTCGTCGCCCAGTGCGGCATGAGCGGCGTCCTGCTGGGTCCTCCGAATCACCACGAATACACCTCCAGGATCATCGCGCTCCACACCTCTCGCTTCCGCACGATGCCGTTCGAGGTGTTCAAGGCACGCATCACGATGGTCCGCGACGAGGCGCTCATCGAGCAGTGGAAGACCGAACAATCGACCCGGACGGTTTATGTCCCGGTGGTTCCGGGAGAGGAACAACCCGCCGCCCCGGCACCCGAGTCATCCCCCGAACCGGTTGCGGAATCCTCAGCAGAACCGACGGAGCCTGCAGTCGAAGCGGCAACAACCGATGCGCCCACCCCGAAAGCCCCCGAAGAAGCCGTGGAACCCGCCGCCGAATCCGGTTCGGCAGGCACGGATGAAACCGCCGATCAACCGGCGCAGGAAGCCCCGGCCTCTTCCGCGGAGACCCCGTCCTCCGAAACGCAGGGCCTGAGCTTCCAGGAGGTTACCGCCGATTTCCTCGCAAACCATGCGGAGAACGAGATCGAGTCCGTCACCGGCGAGGTCACACTCCCCGGCCGCGTCGCGCTCCATGGATCGGCCAAGCCCCTGCGTGAACTGCTCCTGAACCACCTGCGCGAGACCGACCGCTTCCCTCTCCCGCTGGCCCAGTCGCTCGGCAGGGATCTTGCCGGCCTCGGCCTCCAGATCTTCAAGTCCCACAAGAAGATCATCCATGTCTCGGTGGCCCGGCCCCGCTATCTCGATCGCCAGACCACGCCGGTCGGAGACCAGTTCAAGGCGATCCTCGAGTACCTCGAGGCTCATCCCAATCAGCGACGCGACAAGCAGTGGAACGCCCTGCTTTCGCTCCGCACGGGGATTCCCCTTCGTCCCGCGAAACCCGCCGGGGGTGAAACCGCCGCGGAGGAGGCTGTCCCGGCCATTTCCGACGAGGAGATCAGGAAGCACGAGCAGGCGCTCGGCGCCGACCTGCTCTGGCTCCTCCACGAGGGTCATGTCATCGACTTCGCGATGGGCAACCTTCAGGCGGCCACCCCGCCCAAGCCGAATCCCGCCAAGAAGGAAGCGGCCACCGATGAAACCCTCACGGGCGACGCGGGCCCGGTCCAGCCAGGCGGATCGCAGGGTGCCGAGGTGCTGCCTTCCGAAATCCCGGCCGATGTGATCACCGAACCGAAGGTGCCAGGCGACCCCCTTGAAACGGCGACGGCCAACGTGCTCGAAACCCTCACCCCCGAGGATCCCGGTCAGGCGCTTCCTAACTGATCGTGGTCACGGCCTCGCCCTACGAGTCACCGAAACTGCTCGGGGAATACCTCCTGCTCCATTACGGCGGCGCGGCGGAAATGCGCCATGAGGCCCTGCCGGTCGATCCGGCCGTCTCCAACATCCCTTTTCCGGTCCGCTGCGTCAGGCAACTCCTCGACACGGACCTGCTGCCCGCGAATCCCAACGCGCTGGAGCTCGGCTGCTCCGTGGGGGCGGCGGCTTTCGAGTTGGCGCGCTCCTGCGCCGGCGTGGAGGCAAGCGATTACTCGGCCTCCTTCATCCACGCCGCGGGACAGTTGAGGAAAGCGGGATGCCTGAAGGGTGTGCGCATGGTTGAGGGGGAGCGCCTCCTTCCCTTCACGGCCACGGTGCCGCACGACATCGACCGCTCCCGCGTCTCCTTCTCCGTGCAGGATGCCACGGCTCTTCCGAAACCGTTCGGCCCCTTCGATGTCGTGCTCGCGGCCAATCTCCTCTGTCGCCTTCCAGATCCGGATGCCCTGCTTGGCCGCTTCGCGGATCTCGTCAAGCCGGGCGGCCAACTCCTGCTCACCACCCCCTTCACATGGCTCGAGGAATTCACACCGCGAGACCGCTGGATCGGGGGGGGAGTCACGGGGCCGTCGAGCGAGGAGGAGCTGACGCGAAGGCTCTCCGGCGAGTTCCGGTTGCATCGCCGCCGCGATCTGCCATTCCTGATCAGGGAGCATGAACGCAAATACCAACTCGGCATCGCCCTCGGGACCTCCTGGATCCGGCAGTAAGCCGGCAAGCGATCCGGTCGACTGGGAAGCGCGGTATCTTGCCGGAGACACCCCGTGGGACAAGGGATGCGCGGCTCCTCCGCTCACGGACTTCCTGACACGCCATCCCATCACGGGCCGCGTGCTCGTCCCGGGGTGCGGACCGGGACATGATGTCCGCGCGATTGCAATCCAGGGAGCCGAGGTCACGGGGCTTGATCTCTCCGAGACCGCGCTCCGCTTCGCCCGGAGTTTCCCTCCTGCGGGATCCGAGACCTACGAGCAGGGGGATCTCTTCGCCCTGCCGAAGGAATGGGATGGTCGGTTCGACTGGGTCGTTGAGCACACCTGTTTCTGCGCGATCCCTCCCGTACGCCGTGCCGATTATGTTGCGGCCATCTCCCGCGTGCTAAAGCCGGGCGGGCACCTCCTCGCGATTTTCTTCCTGGATCCCGGTGTTGAGCAGGGCCCTCCCCATGGCGCGACGAAAGAGGAGATCTCAGGCCTCTTCGATCACGATTTTGAATTGCTGGAAGAATGGATTCCGGAAAAAAACTTCGAGGGCCGGGAAGGACAAGAGCTCTGTCAGCTTAGAGGTAGGTGGATAGGCTGAAGACCGAAGACTGTTAGGATTGGAACTTGGCAGCCATTTCAGAAAGACCAAAATCCCTGAAGGGATTACTGCTTAAACCTCTATCGGGCCAATAATCGAGATCCGGATTGATTGCAGTAACCTAATGTTCTTCAGCCTTCAGTCTAATAGCCTCCCCTCTTTCCCCCAATGAGCGACTGCTGCCACCACCATCACGATCAGGGAGACCGCCATGCTGCGCCCACTACTACCCCTACCCCTGCACACGAAGGGACTCCCTACACCTGCCCGATGCATCCGGAGGTGCTCGCGGACCGCGCCGGGTATTGCCCGAAATGCGGGATGCCGCTGGAGTCGCTGATTCCCGATGGTGGCGCCGATCAGGAGGCCACGCTGCTTGGCCAAAGGACGCTGACGGCGATCCTTCTCTCGCTGCCGCTCATGCTGCTGGCGATGACACCGATGACGGGGCTGCATCTAATCCCCGAACGGTTCCTCGGTTGGACAGAGTTCGCACTCTGCCTCCCGGTCCTGTTCTGGTGCGGAGCCCCGATCTGGGTGAAGGGTCTCACCTCCTTCTCAAGGAGAAACCTCAACATGTTCTCGCTCATCGTGCTCGGCACGGGCGCGGCCTTCGCCCAGAGCGTGATCTCGCTGCTCCACGGCCACAGAGCGCATGACCTCTATTTCGAGGCGGCGGCCATGATCATGACGCTGGTGCTTCTCGGCCAATGGCTTGAGGCATGCGGACGGGCCCGCGCCGGATCCGCGCTGCGGGAACTCCTCGATCTCACGCCGCCGCGCGCCCTGTTGGTCACACCCGAGGGAGACAGGGAAGTCGCCGTATCCGAACTCCGTTCCGGCGATCTCATCCGCATCCTTCCAGGCGGGAAGATCCCCGCCGACGGCACCGTTGCCGAGGGGTGGAGCTCGGTCGACGAGTCGATGCTCACCGGAGAGCCGCTGCCCGAGGAGAAACTGGCGGGCTCACGGGTCTCGGCCGGGACTTTGAATCGTCAGGGAAGCTTCCTTTTCCGTGTCGACTCCGCAGGGGCTGGCACGCTCCTCTCGGGGATCATCGCCACGGTCGCCCGCGCCCAGCGCAGCCGTGCGCCCGTCCAGCAACTCGCCGACCGCGTGGCCTCGGTCTTCGTCCCCGTCGTGCTGGGGATTGCCGCCCTGACGCTCCTGTTCTGGATGGCGTTGATCGACCGCATCGCGGGCGTAGGAGGATGGGTCATTGGCCTGAACTCCGCCGTCTCGGTCCTGCTCATCGCCTGCCCCTGCGCACTGGGGCTCGCCACCCCGATGGCGCTGACCGTCGGGATCGGGCGGGCGGCACGGCGCGGCATCCTCGTGCGCGACGCAGCATCGCTCCAGAATCTCTCCTCCGCCGATCTGATCGCCCTCGACAAGACGGGGACACTCACCGAAGGACGGCCCGTACTCGACACCGTTCTTCCCGTAGCCCCGTTCTCAGCCAACGACCTGCTGGCACTCACCGCCGCCGCCGAACGGGGCAGCGAGCATCCCGTGGCGCACGCAATCCTCGATGCTGCAGAAGAGCGTGGACTCCTTCTCGGGACCGCGGAGGAATTCACCGCATGGCCCGGAGGAGGGATCTCCGCGCGGGTCTCGGGACGGAGTCTGCTCGCCGGAAGCATGAGCTTCCTAAGGGAGCGGGGCATCGCGACGGAGATGCTGGAACCGCTTACCACCAGCACCTCCTCCGGCCTCGTCGCCGTCGCGGTGGACCATCAACCCGCCGGAGTGCTGATGGTCAAGGATCGGATCCGGCCGGATGCCAAGGCCCTCGTCTCCGAACTCGCTTCCCTCGGCGTCACACCCGCGATGCTGACCGGCGACCGCGAAGAGACCGCTCGGTTGGTCGCCGAGGAACTCGGCATCACGCTCTGGAAATCGGGATGCTCGCCGCAGGGGAAGGCGGAACAACTCGCCATCTGGAACCGCGAGGGACGGCTCACAGCCATGGCGGGCGACGGCATCAACGATGCCCCTGCCCTCGCCGTCGCCTCCGCCTCGATCGCCATGGGGGCTGGATCGGACATCGCCAAGGAAACGGCGGGGATCATCCTGCTGCGCCCCTCGCTCAGGGGGATCGTGGCCTCCATCCGTCTGAGTCGTGCGATCCTGCGGACGATCCGCCAGAATCTCTTCTTCGCCTTCGCCTACAACATCCTCGGCATCCCGATCGCCGCCGGAATCCTCTACCCCGCCTTTGGCATCCAGCTCAGTCCGATGATCGCCGCGGCGGCGATGAGCCTGAGCTCCGTCTCCGTGATCGCCAACTCCCTGAGATTGCGCCGGATGAGGTTCTAGGGGGGATAGAAAAATTCTCGCGCGGAGTCGCGGAGGCGCAGAGAAGATTTTAATCAGGAACTCAGGAATGATCTGGCATTGCCAAGCATGGGAGGTAGGGGTAGCAAGGGGTCAAGTTTCTCCCCATGAATCCTCAACGCATGGCGCGTTTTGTTAGAAAGTGGTTTTCCGAATGGGAAACTGAAATGCCTATCTACGGACGGGCTTCGCAGATTCTCGACCATCTAATCTCAACTAGGCCAGACGCGGCTTGGGATCGCATCTTAGCGCTCATTGCCAAAGCAAAGCCGGAGTCCTTGTGTTATGTAGCCGCTGGCCCGCTCGAAGATCTTCTCAGTCATCACGGGCCGATTATGATCGAGCGAGTCGAAGCCCTCGCGGTAAGCGATCCTCGATTCCGTTCTTGTTTGGCGAGCGTTTGGGGCCACACCCGTTTTGAATCCCCGATCTATGCACGAGTTCAAGGTATCATTCAGAAATCCCCCAAGTGAATTCCTCCAAACGATGATTCTATGAACTCCACAATCATCGATGTGTCCTTTCAACATCCGCTTATTGGAACTTGGACGTTTGAAGACTCAACATCGGTTGAATACACGATTTCAGCACTTGGTGAATCTCCCATCGTCACAGGTGTAGATGTAGAGGATGGAGAGAGATTGGAGATCTCAGATCTTTCGTGGAATGGAACTGAGCTTCGCTTCAAGTCAGTTGTTCCATCCAATGGCTACGAACTCTTGCACATCTTTCGTTCAGTTTCCCAAGACACAGCCGAACATGAATGGACTCGTGTTGAGCTATGGAAGAAGAAGCCCACGCAGACATCCCCTACCAAATCCCCCTAAACAATGACGAAGGAGACGAAGAGATGTCATATACACATCCAGTAACACCAGATCATCCCCTGTGCGGAACATGGTCTGCACCAGTAATGGAGGGTCAACCAGCCGAAAGTATCCGCACCCAATACACCATTTCCGTTGTTGATGAACGGTTCAAGATCACTGGCATTGATCTTGTAGATGGTGAAGAGTTTTTGATTTTTGATGTCAGCTATAATGGTGACTATCTGATGTTTACATCGGTCATGCCATCCACCAACACACAAGCACGTACGTGGATGCGTGTTATCGATCAAGAAAAGATAGAATGCCGCTGGACTATAAGTGAAACCGAAGTGTGGCATCGCAAACCGCCACAGTTGCGATTGGTCAAATAATACCCAACCCTATCCCCCTAAACGACGAAGGAGACGAAGAGATGAAGATCCTCAACCTCTACAATCATGTCTCGTAGCATCCACACCACGAAAAAGGATCTGAAGCGTGACAGGTATTTCTCCGCTTCTGATGATGTTCCACCTTCAACGGATGCAACGGAGTTGGAAACTCAACATTTTAAAAAAATGCTCTACAAAGATAATGAAAGGTGGAAAAGAGCAGCACAGCGAAAGAAGACTCCGATTGTTGGGAAGTTTAAACTGTCAGAAGGTAAACTGGTTTTTAAACGAGTGAAGATGAGAGCAGATAAGCCAGAAGATCCCCCAACCCAATCCCCTTAAACGATGACGAAGGAGAC
>Ga0007837_1000478_pt1 | contig 7042 bp, 7 predicted proteins | sample CryBogCBE31Jul07_FD_71226 | JGI IMG/M metagenome (GOLD analysis project Ga0007837, IMG submission 71226) | Freshwater microbial communities from Crystal Bog, Wisconsin, USA - CBE31Jul07 | ecosystem: Environmental > Aquatic > Freshwater > Lake | place: Crystal Bog, Wisconsin, USA | collected... | reverse complement strand
TAACCAGTATAACCAGTGGGACCTGTGTCACCAGTATAACCAGTATAACCAGTATAACCAGTATAACCAGTGGCGCCTGTCATCCCCATGGGAGAGAAATTCCAATTCGCATCGGTATTTGGAAATCTACCGGTCAAGGGGTCTCTGGATTGTCCACTAAGAAGTTTATATTGGTAATACGAGTCTCCTTTTATAGCAGCTCCACCACTTGCAGTATAACCAGTATTAACATATACCAACATACCAACTTCAAGTCTCTGACCAGAAATATCAGTTAGTTGATTGCCTGCTAAGCCACTAACATATTGCAACGTACCTCGCAAATCACTATGTAATGCGATGGGATGAGTAGAACTTGGAGTCCAAGTTCCCGGCCAACTGTTGATAGTTAATCCGGCATTACTATCCATTATGATATACTCATATAAGTTGAACCGGATTGTAATGTGATTCCGTATAACGTATAGTTTTCTAAAGTATATCCACTTGGAAGAGGAGTTGGGCCTAAGGTAACTGAATTACCACGCGTGACCGCAACATCGCTTAACAAAGCAGGAGATGCACCCGTTCTAAATGTGTTTGGTTGAGTTGCTGCTGTTCTAACTCCAAGCCAAAATCCAAGAGGGTTTGACGTACTGTTAATAATAAATCCAGACAGTCCACTAACTTGGTCTCCAACTAGTGTTACACCGGAACTAAATGAATTACCAGTTACAATATTGGATGCTGTTGGTACAATTGGTGTACCTGGTGTAAATAACCAAAATGTTGGATATGTAAATGTAGCTGTTACAGTAGAGGTTGCAGTTAAATTAACACTATATGCTGTGCCGGTAACAGTTATAGGACGATTAAATGTAGTTACAGTAGTAACACTGCGAGTTATACTTGTAATATTATCTTTGTCAATTGGAACTGTAAATGTAAATGTGCCCGGACCAGTTGTATTACTTAATTGACCGCCTACTGCGGTTATATTATGTAAATAATTAGAAGGGTTACTTATTCCGGTTACAGAAACGGCATATGTGGTGGTTGTGTACGTATCTAAAAATGTTTTACCTGATAGGGGTGCAGCTGAGATAGATGCTGTTGGAGTAGCCCACGAAATACTTAGAAATGCAGGAGTAGAATATGCTCCACCGTTCGGACCACCGGTAGTTGTATCACAGCTACTCGCTGTATAGCCAACCGCATGAAAGAATATATTACATGATGCACCACCTCCTGATATAGAACTACTTATTGGTTGAATTACAGCATTTGAATTGGTTGCAAATGTCTGCGTCCAGTTAACTCCGCCAGCAGGTGTGGTTGATTGAATACCTGCAGTAAAATTTGCAACGGGACTAAATACACCACTTAGAACTAAAATACTGGAAACAGCATTAATATATTCTGTAGTAAAATCACTTGGATTTACAACAGATACAGAGAATCCGGTACATTGTACATCCCAATTCAAAGAATTAGATGGTATTGCTTGAGCCGATAATGATGGAGTAAATGCTGCAAGATTGATGTGTAACATGTTATTAGAAAGATCAGTACTTCTAACAGTAAGAATTTGGCCATTTTCTTTATATCCGGTTAGTGTTGCAACATTTGCATTTTGAGTAAAAACAAGCGGAGACTGAATATATGGCAATGTATTCCACTTATTAATTCCATCACCAATTTTAAAACTATTTGTATCTGTTTCGAATGCAGGTTCACCTTGTAATAATAATGGATTGCCATTTAACCAGTTACATAATGTATCTCTTCTAAGCTGAAACTTAACATTTTGTGGCGGACAAGCCATATTATTTTAAGCACCACATACTATTGTATCTGCATTACCAGCATCATATGTCTTTCCGTCATGTACAGGGCAAAATTCGGAAGAAGCACCACCTCCATCGAATAGAATATCTCCAGTAGTAGGGCATATGTTACATGTACAGATACCAGTTATTCCATATGTTTCAATTACTCCACTGATAGACCCCAATGATGCATTAAATTTAGGATTAGGATTGATTCTATTTGTTACTTGAATAGTTCTTCTTCTCACTAATTCTGAATTCATCGATGAATGGCCAGTTTTTGGCACATTTTGTTTTGTTTTTCCAGTGTCTTGAGCAACAAGAAATCCGCTTCGTATCGGATTAATCATTGTGGCAGAAGAAGAACTCCATGCATAGTATCCCAAATATGCAAAAAGTATACTAACTAATCCCAATCCAATAAGATTAAGATACATTGTTAGTAATAAATAAAATGTCAGCAGAAATAGTTACACTCATGCTGACACTTCGTAATCAAATAAAGATTTATCACTGGCAAACAAAGGAGTTTTCACGTCATACAGCAACTGATAAGTTGGTTGACAAACTTGATGATAACATTGATAAGTTTACTGAAGTCTACATGGGAAAATACGGTCGTCCAAATTTCAGAGGAAAAACAGCTTGTATTAAAATACATAACTTTAGTGATGAAGACGGCCCTGCATATCTGCAAAGCGCAGTTAAATGGCTGTCTGATAAACTACCAAAATACTTAAAAGATAGTGATACCGACCTATTAAATATTCGTGATGAGATTTTAGCTGACCTAAATCAGACCAGATATTTATTTACATTGAATTAGAATAAATCTAGTTGAAGTGTTAAATCGTGTGCACCATTCGCAGGTGACCCATTGGTATATGTGACATAGACATGAATACGATCACCGGCTGCAAAATCCACAGATCCATTGTAGAATGCTTTTTGAATATCTGAAGAAGCAAACGTAACTGCGAAGATAGTTGCTACTGTTTTTGTTCCTAGTGTTCCGGAGGTTGTGTCACCAGGTGCGTCGTTTGATAGCGTCTTATATATTGTAAGAGTTAGACTCGTTGTTCCACCACACGGTAAAACTAAGGATGCAGACATTCCAGATAAAATAGCTGGTTGTTGAAGTCTATAGTATGCTGGTGGAAAACCTGTATCTGGGAATGTCCCGGCAGAAACGCCTTGTGTTCCGGCCCATAACCAACCTCCAGATGGGGCACTTGTAATGTTACCTTTCAAACCATAATAGATGGTTGTTGGGTAAACGAATGTAGAAAATCCGTTTCCTCCAGCAGATTTTGCCACTAAATCAGTGCCAGGACCCAGTTGAATACCCGCGGAAGCAAGATATGAAGGGTCTAAAATAGTAGGAGGAGTTGTTTGTAAAATATCTGAAGCAGTATATGTTTGTGCTCCCGTTGGTTTCACAATTCCAACTGTTGTAGAACGCATCTGAATTGAACCTACATTTCCTATATCATTCGTTTCAACTCCTACATATGAACCAGTAAATGCCAAATTTGTTGGAGGAGCAGCTACATATACATTCAAATCACGTGTTGATGCAATGTTTGACCCAGTTACAATAATACCGCGTTTATTACCACTTCCATTTGATTTTACATTGATTGTAGACCCTTTTAGGCAATTAAATGAAAAGGATGATGAAGTTAATACACCTGTTCCATTACATTCAACTCCATATATGTTACTTGTTCCTCCGCTAGATGCAGATGAATTATCAACTGTTAAAACACACGTTCTTAATTTTGATGTTTGTGTTGATGTTCCATTAAATTCCATTCCCTTTAGGGTATAATGACCTGCAGAAGTTAGATTTAATGTTAGGTCTTCTATGCGACAATTTTCACCCATATTAATTAGAGTTGTATTTGAAGTCACGCCTAATAGTTGAATAATACACGTTTGAGTACTCAATCCACGAAGCGCAATACCATTCGGAATATTAATTCCTGCAGTTAGATTGTATGTTCCTGGCAATACCCACACGGTTGTTCCAGATGTAGCTGCTGCAACTGCAGCTTGGATTGTTAAATAAGGAGCCCCACCAACAACCCCAGTGCTATCATTCCCATTTATCGCATCTACACGAATAACATTTCCCATAAGAAATTTACTAGGTGTTGATGTTCCAGTATATCCGGTATATCCGGTGTAACCTGTATAACCGGTATAACCCGTATAACCTGTAGTTCCAGTGTATCCAGTATATCCGGTATATCCTGTGTAACCTGTATAACCAGTATAACCAGTGTAACCAGTGTAACCAGTAGTTCCGGTATACCCAGTGTATCCAGTGTATCCAGTATATCCAGTATATCCGGTATATCCTGTGTAACCTGTATAACCGGTATAACCAGTGTAACCAGTAGTTCCAGTATACCCAGTGTATCCAGTGTATCCAGTGTAACCTGTAGTTCCAGTATACCCAGTGTATCCAGTGTATCCAGTATAACCAGTATAACCAGTGTAACCAATAGGACCAGTATAACCAATAGGACCAATGTAACCAGTGTAACCAGTGTAACCAGTGTAACCGGTATATCCAGTAGGTCCAATTATTGGATGAGCGGCCAATGTTGTATGAATATGACTAATTGTGGAATCTCTAAAATCTATCTGCATAGAACTTCCATCTCCAGGAAATACACCATACACTTCTACCAAAAATCGCTTAGTTGTATCTGGAAGAACTACATTAGGAATATATAAGCTATAAGGAATCACATTTGGAGTGCTAAATACTTGAACTGCGCTTAAATCTGTTCCGTCTGCTAAAATAGTTTTATTACTAACTCCGTCTGCATCAACATAATAAACTTTCATGTAGTATTTTACACTTGTATCATTTGAAGCAATTGTATATAGATTTGACTGCCATAGACCTCCAACAATTTCTATACTTGTTGTTGTTCCAGCTCCTGTTAAAAATGAACCCATTAAAAATGCATTATCGGGAACAGAAACTGCTCCGGATGTTACAGTTGTTTGAGTTCCACCTGTAGGATATTCACTTAATGTTCCCACATTAGTAGGTGCACTAGCATTATCCGAATCAAGATATAAAATTAATCCAGTGGAGATTCCTGGTATTCCAGGGTATCCAGTAGGGCCAGTAGGGCCTGTAGTTCCAGTATATCCAGTATAACCAAATGGCCCAGTAGGGACAATATTTTTATAATTGTAACCAAGATTGCACACGTTTCCTCCAGGCGTGTATCTTAGTAGCGACATATTGATTAAAGCTTAGAAATTCCACCCATGATATCTGTTGAGTTAACAGGTGCTGAAACTTTAAAAGCTGCCGTGGGTATTGTTATATGTTGAGAATTTGGATTCGCATTTATAATTTCGGCGCCTCCTCGTCTTTTTCGTCTCAAAGTTCGGCGACGATGTATTCTTTGCTTACGTGTTTTTTTCGATGGCATTTCTTTACTCTAGATAAAGAGAAGAATGGAATATATATGGATAGGACTTGCAATTCTTGCATTGGTTGTTGTACTTTTCTATGCTCCGACTCGTGAAAAAATGACTAACAAGGTTCTGTTAGAAACTTTAAATAAGTTTGGTAAAACAGGAACAAAGCCAAAAGCGATAGACCCGAATGAACAACCTATTTATGGCCCTAAAATACCAAAAACAGAAGAACCAGTACCTGCTCCTTCATCAAGTAATTCTGATGATGGAATAAATGTATACCCAGATATTTATGGTCCCGAAATAACACCAATACCCGGACAAAAGAAAGCTTCTAAAACGGGCAAAGAGGCTTCAGACCATGTAGAAGGAGAAGTACATGAATTTAACCCAGATTTTAAAAATGCGTTTCCATCTGATGAAAACGAACCTCAACCATTTTTAACAGACTTCTCTAAATTTAATCATTAGAGATGTTCGGACTTAAAAACTTCAGCGGAAGTTGTTGGGTAAACACGTGTTTGCAAGGAATTTTTAGAATTCCCGAAGTTCAAGAACGTTACAATAATGGTTCATTTGACAAAGATAATGTTATTGATGAATCATTATCAAAAATATGGAAATCCAAGGGAGAAGATGGCCTAAAAGATTTCTTTAGTGCAGTTCGTACATGTGTAATGCCTGCAGGCGATGGTATAGGAGATACTCATGAACTTAACGTGTATCTTTGCGATAAGATGCCGTTTCTAGATGAGCTTATGCGTTTTAAGATTGCGGATTCTGTAACATGCATAAATTGTGGAGATAAACAACTTAAAGAAGATAGTGTTGTAGAATTTTCTATCTCATCTGAAGAACGAAATAAACCAATGATTGATTGTATTACAGAAGCTGTAAAGGAACACATTTTGGAAGACTGGAACTGTGAAAAATGTAATAAAAAAGGCTGTAAAAAGCAACAGTTAATTGGGTCATTTCCTAAGGTAATGGTATTTCATGTTGTGTCAAACAATGGGTCAATTGATTATTCAAGTATTCTCGCGCTCAATAAACGCCAATATGCGCTCATTTCTGTAAGTTGTTTTAGCGGAGGACATTGGTGGGGTTATGGTAGAAATATTCCGCCTGGTAGTTCATGGTACACACTTAATGACCGTCAAGTGCAAGAGCATGGCCCCAAGCAGTTCCCTGTCTCTAATAAAATGAAAATACTGATTTATTATCGCCTAGAGAATTAAGATGTTGCCTGTTCCAACAATAATTTTAATATCTATATGCGGGCTGGCTCTGATGACCGTGATAGTTACAGTTTCGACCGGAAATATTATGGCGGCAATTGTAGTTTTACTTCTTGCTGGTGTATTAGCCTATGTTCTTTTTAAACTAGGTGTTTTTAAAATTTCTATAACAAATGGCAGTATTGACATTGGTTTTTACGAAAAAGCACCCGCGCCAGCATCAGCAGTCGCAATAACTCCTCACTCTCTTGAGCAGAGTGAAGTTTTTTATGTGAGTGGAAACGATTATACATATGATGATGCACCTGCAGTTTGTGCAGCATATGATTCTGAACTGGCAACCTATGACCAAGTAAATACCGCGTATGCTTCGGGAGCAGAGTGGTGTGGATACGGATGGTCACAAGGAGGTATGGCTTTATTTCCAACACAAGAAGCTACATGGCAGCTTTTACAGCAAGAATCAGACATAACTAAGAGAACTGGATGTGGAAGACCAGGTATCAATGGAGGATACTTCAATCCATCAAACAAATTTGGTGTGAA
>Ga0007837_1000442_pt1 | contig 7321 bp, 5 predicted proteins | sample CryBogCBE31Jul07_FD_71226 | JGI IMG/M metagenome (GOLD analysis project Ga0007837, IMG submission 71226) | Freshwater microbial communities from Crystal Bog, Wisconsin, USA - CBE31Jul07 | ecosystem: Environmental > Aquatic > Freshwater > Lake | place: Crystal Bog, Wisconsin, USA | collected... | reverse complement strand
TCGTCATATAAAAAAATGAATACTGTGTAGGATTCTTTAAAAGGCGAGGTTAGTCATGCAATAAGTGATGCTACCTTTCGAAGAATCCTGCAAACTTTACTACATTTTACGACACTTCATGCAATTGAAATTAATCATCATGTTTATCAAATGATAAAAAGTTTCCATCAACGGTAAACGATCGTACGCACGCCAATTAATCTGATACTCCACCAAAAAAGTGATCGGCGAAAAGGAAATTACCGCCCTCAAAAGGTCGCAACGAAAAGTAAAATATTATTTTAGCCTACAATTTTCAACTCAGATTAACAGTCTATGGAATGCCCTCAAGTAGACACCAGCACAGTAACCATGACGGAGGATCCAGACCAGGAAGCAGGCGCCAAACGCCAGCGCTCGACCAGTGCAGACAACGTACAACATCTCACGAACAGGGACTCAACTCCATCCCAGCCACTGGTGTCCATGACATTGGAGGAGAAGGTGGAGTATCTTCTGAACAAGGTGGCAACGCTGGAGACCTCCAACCAGGGGCTACTCGAAGAGATCCGAGTTCTGACCGAGCAAGTCACTCGCATCAAAGTTCCTCAGAAGCCACGCAAAGAGGAGACGACAGCATCCACTCGTCCAATAGACAGACCCGTACTCCCCTCCCGCGCACCAGCAGATCCAGCTCGCGCTTCCATGACCGCACGCTCTTATGCGCACGTTGCGACGACACAAACGCCGTTCGAACCGTCCGCAGCGAATGTAACTGCCAAGGAACCGTTACGTGCAACTGCATCGAAACCGTTACATCCGTCGGCAGCCTCCAAAGATCAGCGACTTCAGGCCACACTCCGCTCGAAACTTCGAGCGCAACCCACGGAACAGCGTCTCAAGACACTCTTGATGCAGCCGCGTCGACCTCACACTCCGACACCGGTAGGATCACTGCTGGTGAATTTGAGCTTACGCTCCTCGGCACGGGAGGACAAGGTCTACGCAGTGAAGACAGTCATCCACGCACAAACCGGATGCCACATAGTGGATGCCAACATCATCAACCCTACTCTCTTCGAGATATTCCTTCCCGTCGCGGACATGGAAACGGTCGCGAGGATTCTACGCCAGAAGGCACAGCTACACGAGCAACCTCACCTCCTGTCCGCGAAAGATCTCCGCCGCAGAGCAGCGACCTACAACCGCGCCAAGGACTCTTTCATGCGCGAAGCGAACTTGGCCGGCTTTCCACAGGATCTTCAGCTGGAGCTTCTGGCAATCGCCAGTTCACGGATCCCGCAGCTCCCCACTCATCGTCGCCAGGAAGTCCAAGAGGCCATTCTTCGCGATCAGGAAATGTTACAGCTGTAGCGCGCTACATGTCATCACCCTCCCACATTCAAGCAAACAACGGCTATGAAACCCCCACAAATTCTGTCCCCCAACATCAAGACCACCATGGTTTTCACTCCATCCCGGAACTGATGACACGCAGTCGTACTGAATCAACTGGCAATAGCTATCCCACACCTACCCAGGCGCAACCTCTTGACCAACAGCGTGCTATGTGCCCTATATGCCACCGAGGTCCGTTCAGTGTCAACAGCAATGGCACACTACATTCTCACCGCCGATGCCCCACCAACCCAACTACGCTGGCAGATCCCACACCTCACATTGCACCAGCAGATCCTGCACCTCCTCTTGCTGAAACAGCACACTTGCCCCATTTGGCTGCACAAGACGACCATCAAGCCGTGCTCGAAAATATAGATGGCCAAGCCCGACAAGAACCCCTAAGGATAGCCAACCGCCCAGGACCTAGCGATCGATTATATAACAGATGGCTTGACGAGCTACGTGCCTTACTTAATGCGGCATCCGAGAGTCGCACCAAAGGAGACCTCGATGATGCTGTTGCCGGACTCCTAGCCCATGCACCCCCTCGGGCAACAGTACTTCCCCGTACTCCATCATACCCAGAGCCTGCGGCAGATAATATTGCTGCCGACCCGCTTATCGACCCTCCAACAGGAAATCTACGGACCATGCACAAGCACTTCCGCAACGGTGATGCAATCAAGGCGCGACGCGCAGCCAGCGGCTCTTCGGTCGGTTCCGTTGCAGACCAGCAAACGCGCGAGCTCCTTGCAACAAAATATCCAGCTGCGACAAATGCTCGAGCTCCTCCGACACAGCTTGAGCTCCTAGCTTCGAAGCAGGAGGCAATTAATCATGCTCCGGTCTATGTTGAAGATACGGAATGTCTCAAGGCAAAAATAATGGGGTACAAGCGAGGAGCATCTGCTGGCCCCAGCGGCCAGTCACATGACCACTTTCAGGACCTATTACGCCGCCATCCGGATGCTATTCATCCACTTATACGCTTCTGCAACTTAGCAGCCGGGGGAAATCTCACGGATGGTCCAGAGCGAATGGCCTTGCTATCTGGCAAAGGGACTATTCTATGGAAAGATGCACGGCATAGTGATGTTCGACCTGTCGTTACACAAGAGCCTCTATGGAGCTATGTGTGTCATATGCTCGCACGAGCACATGCTCCAACCATAACCACTATCTGTGGTGCTCAGCAATTCATGGGTGTTCAAGCTGGATGCGAGATTGTCGTCCATACCATTCGCAATCTTCTCGAGTCAGATCACACCCTTGTCGTTGGAAAAGTCGACTGTCGCAATGCTTTCAACGCTATTCATAAGGATCCCATCCTCGAGGTCGTAGCGGCGGAAGCTCCGGCATTGCTCCCATTTGCTGACTTCCTACTCAACAAAAGCCCCATCAGAACAATTTTCCACGATAACCGACGTCACACTACAGTAATCCACCACATGGAGCACGGAGTTCCTCAAGGCGGCAATATGTCCAGTGCTCTATTTAACATGGGACAGACTCGTGCCATTCGTGCCGCGGTGGCTGCCCACCCTGATGTCCACATCATTCTTATCGCTGATGATACACACATTGTTGGCCAACCCGATGCAGTCATTGCAGCCATTCTTGACATCCGTGCTCGCTATGAAGCGATTGGTCTATCTCTTGCCCCAACCACTGAAAGCAAAAACATTATCTTCGGTTTGGGCGATGGGTATACTGATCAGCAGAAGGCAGATGCTGCAGCGGCGGGTCTACATTGGCTACCGCCAACACATGGTCTCGAGATTGGAGGATCACCGGTCGGCAGTCCACTCTACATGTCTGGTAAAGTCAACTCTTGCGTTGATGCTATCATTGATGAGCTTCGTCGATACGAGACATTTATCGATGCTCCAGATGGTAAGCCACATGCCCGCGTGCAGATCATCTACGCATTAATCCGTCTTTGTAGTGCCCAACAACTGACCTACCTGCTCCGTACAACACCCCCTACCGCAACTGCATATGCTACTCGACGGCTCGATGCGGCTGTTGCCAACACCATCTATCGAATCACTCAGAGTCTATCCTTCCTACCTCCACACGACTCGGAAGCTATGCAGTCCGTGCTGAACCGATTCTTTATGGGTATTCGACATGGCGGCGATGGCTTTCAGGCAACAGAAGATATTCGACACGCTGCATACGTAGCCTCTATCCTGCAGTGTGCACCATCCATGCACGCATATCTACCCAACGGTCACCAACGACAACCAACTACAACTCCTAGTCTTGCGGAATTCAGTGACTCTGTAAATCTTCTACGTGCACATGGTGTCTCATGTCTGACCAATATCCACTTTGCCACGATTTGGCATACAACCAATGCTAAGATGCAGCGCTCAATTTCGCAAGAATTGCAGCAACGCCGCCAACAACGTGAAATCGAATCCCTACCCGATCTACCTCCTGTACATGGCCCAGCAATTCATCAGCCTCTCTCACCCGACGATGCTGCAATCAGACGGCAAGGTCTAACAAACTGCCGTTGTCCAGAGAGTGGCAGCTGGCTCCTTGCTAATCCAGCCTTGTGGATTAATGCCCTCAGCGATGTAGCCTTCCGCATGGCTTTTTGGCTACGAAGCAAGTTTCGTGTCATGCGAACGCGTCGGTGGTGCATCTGTGGCCAACCAGTCGATTGTCTCGGGGACCATGTTTTGTGCTGTCCGCGAGCAACCATCAGAAACAAGGTCCGCAACTCGTCCCATGCTGCCTTATCAGCCCAGCTTCGCAGGAGCATTCAAGCTCAGGCGGCATCCTGCTCCTATGCCCCCGCCACTGGCGAACCTCATCTCGACCGGTACCTCGATAGACGACCCGTTGCCCAACCAACAGTCCCGGATCATATGGATGAAATCTGGAACGCCCCCGACCGGATTGAACGCCGTGCGGATCTGATTCTCCTCTCCAATGCAGTAGAGATTACCCCTACCGTCCTTGTCGACGTCACAATGGCGGCGCACAACTCCCAGCAAGCTGGTCCAGACTACCTTCCAGGGCGTGCAGCGGAAGCAAGATATCGTGCGAAAGTATTATCCTATGCACGGGACTACCGCCCTCCTCCTGACGATATCCGACTTGTTTTCTTTGCCGTCGAGACATCGGGTGCCATTCACCACACAGCTCGACAGTTCCTTCACGACCTATTTCCCTCTTCCCACCGTGCTGTCCAGTATGTGCTTCAAAGCTTATCCGTAGCTGTCCAAACCGCTCGCTCCTATGCCGTAGCAACCTCCCTCGACACACTCAGCATGGATGATCCCCCCACTTTCCCTTATATCAATGGTCCCATTCCCCCTATTCCCCCTCCACGTATTCCCCCTCCGTTAATCTTTCCTCGTGCCTATGCAGTTCCTCCATATCCTAATCGTCCTGTTCTCGTGTGATGGTCTTTAGTTTGCTCCCCCTTTCCTTCATTGACTGTGCGCTGATAGTCCTTCCCTACCCTTTTATTCCTTAATTTTAAAATTATTCCCCTTTTAAAAATGAACTTATCAAATTTGATTTTTTTCGCGCAAAAAATAATCAAAAACCATACACGCTAATGCCCTTGCTGTCAGGTGATGAGTCGGTTAAAGATTCCTATAGCGACACACTCCTTCACCTACGCATCATACAATCCCTTTGCTGTCATCCATTTTAACCACATCGGACCGCTTACGAAGTATGACCATGGGTACGAGTATGTCCTAGTCTTGATTGATGCTTTCTCACGGTGGGTCAAACTATTCCCCACCAAATCCACAACAGCGCTGGAAACTGTTTCGTGCGTTTTACAACACTTCGGTCGATTCGAGACTCCAGAGATGATGCTCACCGACCGTGGGCCGACTTTCCACAACGAGCTCATCGAGCAGCTACTTCAGTTGTCGGGGGTGGAGTAATCGCTCACGACAGCGTACTACAAAGAAGAGAACGTCATCGTGGAGCGCGCTAATCAGGAAGATCTGGGTCACCTAATCAGGAACTTCCGGATTACACGGGCGCACAACTCTTGGTCATACGACCAACTTCCTATGGTTCAGCGTATTATGAATACGGTAGAAAAAACTACCACAGGTGATAACAATTCCTCCCGCATCCTGACTGCACAAGCTGTTTGCAATTCCTCGGCACGCTTCGCACTGTCCAATACCATGGATACTTGGATTCAGAAGCAACATGTGCTTATTAAGGCAGCGCAAGAAAATCAGCGCAATAGCGATTTCCATCTACTTGTGGAGTACGATCAGCGCATTACGGAATACCCTGTGCACTAGAATGTTCTCTTCACCCCATTGGTGGGTTGGAGCAATATACACACACACTCATAATCTCGTCCATTCGTCTATGATCCCGATCACAGAATTCGACATCGAATCTGTCTTGGCGCATCGCGATAATCGCAACCGACGTTCCACCCCAGAATTCCACATTCGTTGGGCCGGTTTTGAAGAGGCACATGACAGTTGGGAACCGTCCAAGGCTTTGTTACATTCTGACAAGCTTCACGATTACCTACGTGCCAATCACATGCGAGCTCTAATACATTCATCCATCTTCTTCTGTTGCGTTTGCTTCTGTTGCACTTCCTAAGTTAATATAAGCAAAAACATTCATCCATCTTGGACATTATATTCTTGCGATTTTGCACTCGCATGCGGTCGTGCGAGTCTTCTATGGGTTCGTTCCTTTTAAGCTCTTAGGCTATTTTACCACATTTCTCTATGGCTTGATCGATTTGATCCATTCTTCATCGGAACCTTCGTTTTCCATATTCTGGAACAAAAGCAACAAATGGTTATTTGTGGTTGACCACCTTGTGATTTCTCTGTTAATTTGTCTTGGATAGATTGTTTGATCGAATTGAATCCTTGCTATATTTTTGCCTTTTCTATTTTGATAAATAATTGAATTATGTTATTGAGGATAACTCAACGTTAATTAACTTACGTTAATTTACGCAATTAACTTACGTTAATTTACGCCGTAAATGATATGATTATTTATTCATTGTAAAATTGACATCGCATAACGACAAAAACAAAATGCTTTTTTCCGACAAGATAATTGTCCAATACACACTTCTGCTTCCACCCGCAGATGACTTTTGGATCATTAATGTTGTAAATGATAATATGACAGCACAGCTATTCAATAACGTATCGAAATAGTGTTCTCTGTACTGTGAATATTATCTACAGCCTATGAGCAAAACAGTCTCGATGTTAACTCGGTTAATTAAATATACATCCACAAGTAAAACTCAATTAAACTCGTATCACATGATTATGCGTGTATGTAACGACAGTAACCCATGCTAACGCATACATCACAAATAACTTAATGCAATAAACATGAACATAATATTCATAACCATGATGTTCAAGCAACAAGAGTCAACTTACTATCGAACTTAACTAATCTGTTCAACTCTTAACTTATCATTTATCAAAATAACAACACACCCCTAAGTTGTGAGGTGACTACATTACCTGTGTTTCTCAACACTGTTATCCAAAGGATACTGTTTTCGTCGCTGCTTGAGCTGGATCAAGCCCCCAGTTTGTCAAACCATATCGTTCTTGAAGAAATTGTTTTCCTTGAACGGGCTTAGTAAGAAGATTAGCAAACATCCTCGAAGTTCCAAGGTGCTGAATTTTTACTATTCCAAGATCTACCTGCTCCTTCAGCCAGAAGTATCTAATATGAATATGTCTAGAGCGCTCAGAGACAGGTCCACCTTTTTTCATCACCGCCATACCGCTCATGTTGTCCTGATGAAGCACAGTAGGCTCAAGATTGTATTCCTGCGCCTCAACGAAGTTGTTCAAGTGCAGAGCAGTGCTTGCCGTGTCAGATAAGCCAACTACCTCCGCCTCCATGCTAGATTTTGTGACGATTCTCTGTTTCTTAGACTTGCAATGGA
>Ga0007837_1000425_pt1 | contig 7415 bp, 10 predicted proteins | sample CryBogCBE31Jul07_FD_71226 | JGI IMG/M metagenome (GOLD analysis project Ga0007837, IMG submission 71226) | Freshwater microbial communities from Crystal Bog, Wisconsin, USA - CBE31Jul07 | ecosystem: Environmental > Aquatic > Freshwater > Lake | place: Crystal Bog, Wisconsin, USA | collected... | reverse complement strand
ATCCGTTGTTGTATCCGTAAGACATAGATTTTTTTTTAAGAGTTGTTTAAGGTTTATGCAAGAGAGAAATTAAAAATGGGTTTTGTGATAGACATAAAAATTTTAAATTAATTCATTATCCAATTTGCTCTGCGCATTTTTAATCCAATAAAACGCACAGTAGATGCTCCAGCCGAAGCCCCACCAACGCCAATATAAGCCGCTCCAGACGGAACAGTAACTATGTTGCGAAGATAATTCCAAGATGAATTTACAACAGAATTAAATTGGCTAACAACTTTAGTAAACTCAACCAATGATCCATTTTTATCAAAACTTGATAAAAGTAATGAACCTTGATTTCCAGAAGAAAGGCATATCCATCCTTCAACCAAAAATTGGTCTCCCGGTTTAACGCTAAAACAAGTAGCTTGTATTGTGCTTAAAGAAGTTGCATTTGCGGTTGTAACAGCACCATTAGCAACAGTCGTAGTGCATTGAATAGAATGTGTATATGAAGTTCCGCTAGGAACATCAATAGATAATGAAAAAGTTGGCGTTTCACCACCACTTAACGCATACCATCCGCTGGTTGTATTTCCTTGAGTATCAATTGTTAAAATAGAATCTAACAAACTATTTTCTATTGTATCTAGTTTGTAAATAGGAGTTCCCGCAGTAGTTATGTTTGCGGGCAACCAACGGCATCCAGAGAAAATTGCACTTTGATTATTTGATCCTACCAACGGAATAAAACTTGCCCATTCTTCTATGTTACAATTTGTAAATTTATATTCAATATTAGAAGAACATCCTGCATTATCTACCATGCTTCTAGCACTAAATGATCCTACTCCATTATTCCTAAATATATGACAATCACTAACATATAAACTAGAATATGAATTTGCCGATGAAGGAAAATAAAATTGGCTAGTTATAGATTGAGTATTTAAAATCCTTCCTCCTGTAATAATCAAATTACCATTTATGATAAACGGAACATCACATTCAGTTATCATATCATTTAAATATATTTTTCCTCCTTGCAATTCTGCAACATAACCATTGCTTGTGTTTGCAATTGAATTTTGAATTTCTCCAGAGGAAAAAACCGCTACTCCTGCATACGCCTCAAAACTACGTGAAGCAGAATAATTAAATATATTAGGAGTTTGTGAAGCCCATCCATCATCATGGGCTATCATTTGAGCCCCATCAATAACTAAAACCCCATTTTGATGATTTAAATAGCAAGGATTTTGAACTCCAATGTTCTGCCACCCAAAAATAGAGTTTTCTGATTGAGCGTAACTTGTGCTAGTATTTCCCGGCAAAGCCCCATATACCAATCCTCTTTTAGCAAACAAAAATTTTAAATTGTAAAAAGTATTATATTGTGCTGGTGCAGTTGCGTTATACCACCATAAAGCACAAGTATAATTTGTATTTAAATTCATATTTATGGTTAAACCATAAATCAAACAAGCATACCCAGCAAATTGAACCAAACAATTAGTTGCCGTGGTTGCATTTGCTTTTAAAGTAGCAGAATTAAAATATATTTGTATAGATGAAGCACTTGCTCCAATTGTTATAGAAGAAATACTATAAACTCCTGCTGCAAAATTTAAACACAAGCCATTTGTTTGACAGTAATTAATAGCCGCTTGAATTGCCGCAGTATCATCAGTTACCCCATCTCCGATAGCCCCAAAATCCTTTACATTAACAACATCAGCAAACCTATTTGCCAATGTCCTAGCAGTCGTACTTCCAGTAGCCGTTACTTCAAGATTGTTGCCATTTGTTAAATTTAAAGGATTATAATAACTTAATCTACCTGTATTATTAGTCCCAATCACATAATTTGCTTGATCTTGTGAAATCTCAAGATTTGGCAAGCTAATCGGATTCTGTGCAGATCCATCAGAAACAACAAAATTCTGACCATTCCAAGTTTGCAATGCAGGATTTGTTCCCGGTACAATCGGCATCGTCTGTCCGCATCCCGTGTAGCATCCACTAGATGTATTGCAACAATTCTGGTTAGGCTGATAACGCATTTGGAAATTACATTACGCTAATCCAGTCACGCTTGACAAGTCATTAACGCGATTGATCCATCCTTTTAAAAACTTGCTCAGTCTAGGGTTTTGATCAGCAAGTCGGTAATAAAAAGCTATTCGTAATTGCTGAAACTTTTTTGGATCTCTACCTGAAAAATCAATGAATTTAGAAGCCCTATAATTACCGCAATTCACGCAAGCATCAAAGTAAATCCAATCAAGAGGCGAAGGCAAATGATCACATCCATCTTTGACCCATTCACTCCAATAGATGTCTGTAGCCTGATCTTCTGTCAGATTCTTAATGTCTACATCAGGATGAGAGCGAGCATCTATTCCGTATTTTGTGCCACGATAATTTGATCCAGCATTTCCGGGATCGTCAGGATCATCTTCATAGGTCGTACCCTCCCACTGCCAAAGGAATTTTATTACTTTGTTTTTGAAGAATGAAGTCATACTTCAAATTGTTTAATGTATTCAAATGCTTTTTGAACAACTTCTGAAGAATCTTTAAAAAGACCAAGTGCTTTATTGCAATTACCACAAAGAAGACCCCTAATTACACCACTTTTGTGACAATGATCTACAGCAAGACTTTTTCCAGAAGAACATTTACAACTGCAAATTTTGCATACTCCTTTCTGAAAATTTAAAAGTTCATTATATTTATCAATTGTTATACCAAAGTTTTTCTTTAATTGTGTATTCTTGCTAGATTGAGGATTTCTCTTTCTCCATTCACTTTGATACTGTTTGTGGTAATCTTTGTTTTTTTCTCTTTCTGTTTTTCTTTTAACCGCAAGAGCCTCTTTATGTTTTTGTCTGTATCTTTTGCCTCTCTCTTTTTCTCTTTCTGGATTTCTAATTCTTGACCTTTTTGCTATCTCTTTTGATTTTTCTTTTTTCTGTGCAAATTTTTCAGCAGAAACCCAATATTCTCCGTTTTTATGCAATGGCCCATAAGACCAAAAAACCATTCCATCTTCTCTTAAATCACCGCATTTGTGTTTAATATTCTGGATCATCGTAGTATTTGGCCTTGTGAACACGCTGGTTCACCACCATCTCTGGAGCTTCCGCATTACTATCAATCTTATCGTCCTCTTCTATGTTCTGTAGAGCAGAGACAGCTTTCCAATCGAAACACGCCTGCCCACTAATCAACGTCATAGCCAAGTCCATGAATGCCATAATCGCTGTATTGGATACTTCTACAATCTCTTTAGAAACATCAGCGTGCTTGTGAATAAGAAAGACAGTAGAAGCAAAAACAAAGACTACACCAACAGCGGCAACCCCTGCATAAAGGGCTTTCTTGCTCTTTGATGCTGGCTGATCCAGCTTTTTCTTAATCAAATCCGACCTAGAATCAGCCATGATATTCCGAAAGTTGCCAGAGTCAGACCAATGGGAATCCAAGGACTAATCACGCTTAACCTCCATGTCGTGAAAGCCACAGCAAACGCCATAAATCCAGAAATAATAGCAATGAGGTGATGCCAATGTGAAACTTTTGATTCCAGAGCAACAATTTGCTTCTCTTTAGAAGCATCGTCATTTTTCCACCAATCTCTTTCTTTTTGAACGGCATCCGCTTGCTTCTGGACTTGCTCAACCTGTACTTTTGCCTGTTCCACTTGAGCTTGTGCCTCCTGCACGAGGGGCTGGATTTCTTTTGGTTTTGCATGAGAAATCTTTTTTATCACCTTATCCGCATTTTCAATTGATGCAATGGCGGGACGAGTATCAACGACGGAAGGCTTTTGATGAGCGCATCCTACTAAACAGAAGATTGCAGAAACCGCAATGATTTGTAGAGCCTTCATTTTCCCTGACGGGCCTTCCAATCGTGATAACAATCGTAGATGAGCTTTACCAGAGATATAAAACCAACTAAAATACCCAACGCAAGACTAATAACTCTCAATTCAAAATCTAGAACAGGATCTAGGCTAACTACAGCCGCGCCAATTGGGGCAATTGTTCCAATAGTTCCTGTGTAAAGTGTGTTTTCAGTAGGATGCATAGCTTTATTTTTTAATTAATTTAATGTTAAAATTTAAGAAAATTTAACAGAACAAGTTCCAGTAGTTGCTGTTACAACATAGGTAGTAAATCCTGCGGCTGTAAAAGATGTTTGAGTCACAGTTCCAGTAAAAGCCGCTGTGTTTGTAGAAGGAATCTGAAAAATAACAACGCCGCTTGCTCCATTTCCTCCAAATTCAGTTCCGCTCGCTCCTTGTCCACCACCACCACCTCCTCCTGTATTTGTAGCTCCATTTGGTGTTAAGCTACCTCCGCCAAGTCCAGCAACGCCAGTAAAATCATTTCCTCCCTGTCCTCCAATTCCGTAAGTGATTGATGATCCTCCTAGTGTGCTTACAACCCCAGCCCCTCCTAACCCAGCTACCCCAACAGAAGCATTTCCACCATTTCCTGCGGCTCCTGCACCACCTCCACCATAATCATTTGTTCCGTCATTTGCTCCAGTTCCTCCAGTATAAACATTTCCTCCGCTATTACCTCCATTTACGCTAGGAGGAGCAAACCCTCCCCCTGCAACAAAAGAAGCAAATGTTGAATTTCCTCCATTTGATCCTGCTGAATAAGTTCCTCCAGCACCAACCGCTACGGTATATGATGTGTTGAGCGAAAGACTGGTTGTTGTGGCTGTTAAAACCTTGCCACCTCCACCACCCCCTGCCCCAATTAAAGATCCCCCACCTCCACCTCCAACAACAAGATAGGTAACAGAGAATCCTCCTCCCGTTGCCTTCTTGATATTAAAGAACCCACTTTTTGGAAAAGTAGGAGATGAGAAGAATCCCATATCAAGCGTACATCAAAGCGTAGCTCACATTTCCAGCCAAGTATAGATATTGGCTAGAAGAAGGCAATACTGTGAATTGATAACCTTGTCCGGGGGCCAATTGAATACCATTCACAGAGGCCGTTAGTGAACTTGTTCCGCAATAAAAATAGAGATTGTTAAGAGTTGCCGTATTTTGAACAGTAAGCATCTTTGTACAAGAAGTTCCAGCAAGTACGGTTGCTCCTCCGGGGAGAGACGATGCAGTTCCTCCTGTGTTGGTAATGGAAGAAGCAGGAGAGTATCCCGTGAGCGACTGTCCAGAAGCAAGACTTACATATCCAATCGTGTTTGTTACCGTTGGAAGTGCTGCTGAAAGACTAACTGCCGCATTTGCAGGAAGTGAAGTAATTTGTGCAAAAGAAGGAAGTGTTGATGCAGATCCCGGCCCTGCTGCTAAAGAAGTCGCAAGTGTAACTGAAGATCCAGTTAGATATACACCTTGGTTACCAAGAGAATCAGTACGAAGCTGATGGAGTGTTCCAAGGCTGTCAGATCCATAGGCCGTCAAAGATCCAGAAACAGTAACAGTATTGCCAATCGTTACTCCGTTGTTCAGCGAATCAATACCGACTTTGCCAATAACATTGGTTCCAGAAGGAAGTGCATTATCAAGCATGATATTACTTACATTCCTAGAAAGATTGTAAGTAATTCCCACTGTTCCTGTAATAGTGTTAGACCTAAAACGAATTGCCTGTAAAGCAGATGTATTAATCTGACCAACAGTAGCAACAGCGGCATTAAAATTAGAAGAAGAACCTCCTGTTGTTAATGATACATAAGTAGTAGCCGTCCAAGTTGTACCATCAACAGTTCCTTCAATCGTAACAGTTCCAGTACCAGCCCCGTTCGATTGAAAACCAAGAGTACCAAAATTTGTGGTAGTAACAACGAAAGGAGTAGATGTCGTTACAGATCCACTTCCGCTTGTATCAGAATTGACATTGCCAATATTTGCAGTTCCAGCACCTAGCGTAACAGTTCCACCCAAAAGAGAATCATAAAGAGGAGTCGAAGAACTCGTACCATACCCTCCGTTAATCGTAATTGATCCTCCTCCAGAACTACCTCCTGTAACATAAAGAGGCGTAAGAGAAGTCGTGCCATAACCACCATTAATGGTCACAAGTCCACCACCACCACCTCCTCCTCCATTCAAAGTAATGGCATTATAAATCTGCCATCTTTGTTCGCTATCAGTAGTATCAACAAACTTAGAAAAATTTAGAGGAGTATAGGACATATTTTTTTAATGTATATAGAGCAGGGGGATTTTACTCCCCCTGCCCTATAATTTAATTACTGAAGAATACCAACAACGTACACATCGCCAGTCAATGCGCCAATGCGTCCAGCGGTATCAGCCGTAGATGCCTCAGTCGTGAGCGAGGGATTGTAGTACGAGAAGGTCGTTGAGGTCTTGGAAAGAACCGTAACAGTACCATTGTAGGCAGCGTTTCCAACAGTAAGCACGTTAACAACAGCACCCGGAACGATCCAAGCGGGAACGCTTGAAACCGTAAGAGTTGAGATGTTGTTAGCGGTAACACGATTGGTTGTAGCAAGCGCAGGAATAGCCGCAGTCGTAACATTCACGCGAATGCTTTGAGTTGCAGCAGCACCATTGCTTCCATTGGTTCCAACAGGAAGGCCACCAAGAACATAGTTATAGGTAGCTTGACTGGAGCTATTGCCAAACCCAAACACCGACTGACTCAGGTTGCTAGCAGCATTTGGGCTAGTAACAACAGGAGTTGCAGGAAGCGTTAGGGGCTGAAGCAGGTTCTCGCTAGTCGTTCCGTTGTCAATAGCGACAACGGCTTGAGTTCCATTCGTTCCAGCGGCATTGGTGTATACAACAAAAGCATTCGTAGGAACGAACACATTTTCGTCATATTCCAATTGTCCAATGACTGTAGTTCCAGCCTGAGTAAAGTCGATGCCTTCTCCGACAAACTTTACAACAGTCAGGTTATTAGGTGTAGGTTGATTAAGGGACATATTTTTATTTAGTTAGATTTTAGTAGTAGCTAGGAGTGTTATAAATAACGTTGTTAAGAGTGTAAGCAATGTACACAGTTTCCGAAGTAGCAGCAACAGTAATACCATTCTGAAGAGGGCCAGAACCATTGAGGTTCACACCACCAGTAATGGTAGTTCCATTCACCACAGCAGAGCCACCACCAGTAGTCGAAATCGACCAAGTGAGGGCACTAACAGGGATCGTGTAACTTGTTCCAGTTGTGACTTGGATGAAGTAAGGAGTCAGCGGTTGCCCGTACCCTGCGTAAAGCAGGGCAGGGGCATTGAGAACGCTGGACGGGCCGTAGTTAGCGTTGTTAAGGGACATTGTATGTTACCTTAATGGCTTAGATAGGCTCCGTAATAACATCCGAGCAAACGTAGCAGTCAGGAGTGTACTGCGGCGTATAGTTCGGCGTAAGCGTGCAAGCAGCAGGGATAACCAGCTGAGCATTGTTAAGCCTGTGCAG
>Ga0007837_1000415_pt1 | contig 7525 bp, 6 predicted proteins | sample CryBogCBE31Jul07_FD_71226 | JGI IMG/M metagenome (GOLD analysis project Ga0007837, IMG submission 71226) | Freshwater microbial communities from Crystal Bog, Wisconsin, USA - CBE31Jul07 | ecosystem: Environmental > Aquatic > Freshwater > Lake | place: Crystal Bog, Wisconsin, USA | collected... | reverse complement strand
GGGTCAAGATCCCGACCCCCTACCCGCTGCCGCCAGAGCGCCTGGTGGCGGAGCTCACCACCTTGGCGGCCCAGCTGCCTGCGGCCGATCGCGCCTCGGTGGGCTTCCCCGGCATGGTCCGAGCTGGACGCGTGCTCACCGCCCCCAACCTCGTGACCTCGAGAGGACCAGGATCCCCCGTCGATCGGACGGTGGCGGCCGCCTGGGATCGCTTCGATCTCGCTCGGGCGCTGGAGGATGCCTTCGGCGTGCCCACCCGGCTGGCCAACGACGCCGACATCCAGACCTTGGCCGTCGTCAAGGGCGAGGGCCTCGAGCTGACCATCACGCTTGGCACGGGCTTCGGCACCGGGATGACCCACCACGGCCGACTGCTCCCTCACCTTGAGCTGGCCCACACGACCTTCCGAAAGGGCCAGACCTACGACGAGCAGATCGGTGACGCCACCCGGCGCCAGATCAGCCCCAAGCGCTGGAACCGACGCGTCGAGAAGGCCATCCACAACATGCGCGAGCTGATGGCCTTCGACCACTGCTACCTCGGCGGTGGCAACGCCCGGCACCTGACGAGCACCAAGCTCGGGGCCGACGTCACCATCGTCGACAACACGGCCGGGATCCTGGGCGGGATCAAGCTGTGGGATGCCGAGCACATCGGTCTCGATTCTCACATCGACTAACGAGCCTCAGGTAGGTTTGGTGATCGTGAAACCACCCTCCACCGCGAGTTCACACGGGCGCAACGAGGAGAGCGGTCGGTTCCGAGGGCCTCGGCGATCAGCTCAGGAGATCAGGGAACTTCTCATCGGCTCCGCGCTCGAGCTGCTCGCGTCCGGAGGGCTCGGCACCGGGGTCGAGCACGTCACCTTCAAGCGCGTGCTCGATCACCTTGAGGCCTCCCAAGGCGTGCGGCTGACGAATGCCTCGATCATCGGTCGGGTCTTCGCCAACCAAGACGAGTTCCAATCGACCGTCCTGCTCGCTGCGCTGACGAGTACCGCCGCCAACGAGACCGGCGCCATCTTCAACCAGATCGAGCCGATCCTCGAGGCAGCTGACCGCTCGACATCGGAATCCCGACGAGCTGCGCTCCTTGAGATCTGCCGGGTAGGGGGGCAAGCAAGTCTCGATTACCTCTCGGCCTCGACGTCGTGGGCTATGTGGACGGCGGTGTGGTCGATGCACATGACCGGAAGTCGTCCGGACGACCTTGGCCTCAAGGATCTGCTGCGCGACAGCTATGCGACGGGGGTTCGAGAGTTTTCCGACCTCTACGGCGGATTGTTGGACTACTTCGGGTTTCGCATGAAACCCGACTATTCGCTCTCGATCATGACCACAATGCTGACGGCACTCGCCGAGGGATCTGTGCTGCGGGACACGGTCGACCCAGGAACCACGCGCAGGATCATTCGGCCAACTGGCCCGGCCGGAAGCGAGCAGTCGTGGACGCTCTTCGGGGTCGGTCTGGCCGCCATCTTCTCCGAGTGCTGTGAACCGATCGACGGCTGGACCCCCGACACCACTGGTTCCGGCGGCGGCTGAAGCAGGGCTGAGAGCTGTTCGAACGTCTGCAACTTGCAGTTGCTAATATGCGTTCCATGTGTTCACACTCGCCGACCCCTCCCCACGCCGTCAGACTTCGCTGCACCGGTTGTGGGATCGACGCCACCCTGCCCATCGGCGCCTTGCCCGATGGAAGGGCCGTTGCACCAGCCGCGTGCAAGCTGTGCCAGCGTGTCTTCCTCGTCACCGGAGAGCCCGGGGTCGGGGCGGGTCCCGTGCAGGTGCCGGTGATGCCGCTTGACTACGCCGTCATTTCCGAATCGACGTGTCCCTCCTGCGATCTCGCCCTCACGCCGCTGGCCGCGACACCAGGCCCGACTCGCTGCCCAGGCTGTGGGAACACCGCCACGATCGAGACCCTGCCCATCACGACAGACTGACGACGAGGGGACAGACCGCTACTTACCCTCGTCCATGGCGGCGGCCAGCGCACCAGCGTCGCCCCACATCGCCTGGATCTCCTCGAGGCTCTTGCCCTTGGTCTCCGGGACCATCTTCTTGACGAAGACATAGGTGACGACGCAGAAGAAGGCGAACAGCCAGAAGACTCCCGTCGACGAGATGGCATCGACCAGGGTCAAGAAGAACTGGCTCACGAGCCAGGCGGCGAACCAGTTGGCTGCCGTGGCGACCGCCACCGCCTTGCCGCGGACGTTCGACGGGAAGATCTCATTGATCACGGTCCAGACCACGGGGCCGAGCGAGAAGGCGAAGGAGGCGATGAAGACCACCAGCGCCACGAGGGTGACCAGGCCCTCGCCGGTCGGACCGTGCGCTGTGGTGGTGGCGGACTTGACCGCGTCGAGCTTCAAGAACATCGCCCCGACCACCACCAGGCTGATGCCCATGCCGGTGGTGCCGATGAAGAGCAGGGGCTTGCGACCGAAGCGATCGACCCAGGCCACGGCGATAAACGTGGCCACCACGTTGACCGCCCCGATGGCGAAGAGTGTGGCCAGGCTCTGGGAGTCGGGCGAGGTGAACCCGGCGGCGGCGAAGATCTGGTTGGCGTAGTAGATGATGGCGTTGATCCCTGTCAGCTGCTGGAGCACAGCCAGCGTGACCCCGATGATGAGCGGGCGTCGCCACTCGGTGGCGAACACCGTGCCCCACGAGGCCTCGGTCTTGGCCTCCTCGTCCAAGGTGGCCTGGATCTCGTCGAGGTCGCCCTCCACGTCGTCGGAGGGCTCGACCCTCGTCAGCGAAGCCGTCGCATCGGCTCGTCGTCCGGCCTTCATGTACCAGCGAGGCGAGTCGGGAAGCGGCACCATGGCCAGCACCAAGAGCACCGCCGGGACAGCCGAGACCCCGAGCATGGCCCGCCACCCTTGGTAGTGGCTCAAGATGTAGTCGACGAGATAGGCGATGAAGATGCCGATGGTGATGGCCAGCTGGTAGAGCGAGACGAAGCGGCCGCGCAGCCGGGCGGGGGCCATCTCCGAGGCGTACAACGGCGCGGCCACCGAAGCCACCCCAACCCCAAAGCCGACGATGAGGCGGCCGGCCACCAGCACCAATGAGCCTGGAGCGAATGCCTCGACCAAGGCGCCGATGGTGAAGAGGATGGAGGCCACGATGATGGTCGCTCGTCGGCCGAGTCGGTCGGCCAGGGCGCCGGCCACCAGCGCGCCGCCCATCGCCCCGAGGGTTACCCAGCTGGTGATGACCTCGAGGAGGAAGGTGCTGACGTGGAAGTCACGCTTGATGCCGTCGAGCGCGCCCGAGATGACGCCCTGGTCGTACCCGAAGAGCACGCCGGCGAGCATCACGACGGCGCCGACCGCCAGCAGCGTCCGAGTCAGCCGCGGGTGCGGAGGGGTGGTGGTCGAGGTCGAGGCGCCATCCATGACGAAGAACCTAGGCATCCGCCGTTGGCGGTGCAGGCATCTCGGCCGCCAAGAGCCCGGCCAGCCGGTCACGGACCCCTCGTCGAGCGGTCGTGCCCTCGTCGATCCCCTTTGCTAGGAATGCGGTATGCGAGCACGCTGGAACGACGTCATCATCGCCGAGAGCGACCAGACCATCGTGATCGAGGGGAATCACTACTTCCCGCCCGACTCGATCAACACCGCCGTCCTTGAGCCGAGCCACACCACCACCACCTGTGCCTGGAAGGGCACGGCGCACTACTACTCGGTGATCGACGGCGCCGATCGCAACGTCGATGCCGCCTGGTACTACCCAGAACCGCTGCCAGCGGCCAGCGAGATCGCGGGCTACCTCGCCTTCTGGCGGGGCGTCGTCGTCGAAGACAGCGACCCCGCCTCGTCGTGACGAACGACGAGGTCGGCGATCTCGTCGACCGCTACCGGGTCGTTCGATCCCACACCGAGGAATTGGCGGCCCCCTTCTCTGCCGAGGACCAGACCGTCCAATCGATGCCTGACGTGAGCCCGATGAAGTGGCATCGAGCCCACACGACCTGGTTCTTCGAGACCTTCGTGCTCGGCATGGCCGACGAGTCTCACGTGCCAATCGATCCCACCTTCTCGACGCTCTTCAACTCGTACTACGTCGCCGTCGGCCCTCGCTACGAGCGAGCCGCTCGCGGGGTCATCAGCCGACCGGGAAGCGCCGAGGTCGGCGAGTATCGCCGCCGGGTCGATGAGGCCATGCTGGCGCTGCTGGCGGCAGACGACGACCCGGCAATCGCCGAGGTCACCATCCTCGGGCTCAACCACGAACAGCAGCATCAGGAGCTCATGGCCATGGACATCAAGCATGTGCTGAGCCGAAACCCGCTCGTGAACCGACCAGGCGTCATCGACTGGTCGCCCGCCCCCACCTCGCAGGAGTCCTTGCAGGCATTCGAGGGAGGCCTGTGCCAGCTCGGCGTCGATCCGGCGACGCCGTTCTCCTTCGACAACGAGGGGCCACAGCATCAGATCTTCGTGGCCCCCTTCTCGCTCGCCGATCGGCTGGTGACCAATCGCCGCTACCTGGCCTTCATCGATGATGGCGGCTACGAGCGGCCGGACCTCTGGCTCTCTGACGGGTGGGCCCTCGCGCAGGCACAGGGCTGGGAGGCGCCGCTGTACTGGGAACGAGGTGCCTCCGGCTGGGAGGAGTTCACCTTGCTCGGTCGAGGTGGGCTCGACCTTGAGCGACCCGTCGCCCACGTCAGCTACTACGAGGCCGATGCCTTCGCCCGGTGGGCGGAGGCCCGTCTGCCGACCGAGGCCGAGTGGGAGGTGGCGGTGCGAGCGCTCGGCGCCACCGATGACGAGCGCCACGGCACACTCCACCCGACCGGAGTCAGCGACGACCACTTCGGCTCGCTCTGGCAGTGGACCCAGTCGGCCTACGCGCCCTATCCCGGGTTCGCCCCCGCTGCTGGCGCCGTGGGCGAGTACAACGGGAAGTTCATGATCAACAACCAGGTGCTGCGAGGCAGCGCGTGCGTCACGCCGCCGGGCCACTCACGACCGAGCTATCGCAACTTCTTCAACCCGGGATCCCGATGGATGTTCTCGGGCATCCGCTTAGCGAGCGACGCATCGTGAGCGAGCGCCGCACGCCGACGCTGGCCACCCTGCTCGACGGCGAGGCCTTCCGCGCTCAGATGCTGGCAGAGGCTCGTGCTGGGCTGAGCAGCCCGACCAAGACGCTGCCGCCGGTCTGGTTCTACGACGAAGCAGGCAGCCAGCTCTTCGGCGAGATCACCCGCTTGGACGAGTACTACCCCACCCGAGCCGAGGCGGCGCTGCTCGAGGCGCACAGCGACGACATCGCCACGATGACCGGCGCCACCTCATTGCTCGAGCTCGGTGCGGGGACGTGCGAGAAGTCTCGGATCCTCATCGAGGCGCTTCGCCGTCATGGGACCTTGACCACCTTCGTCCCACTCGACGTGAGCGCCGAGACGCTCGAGCGAGCGAGCCACGAGCTCGTGGCGGAGTTCCCCGGCCTCGAGGTCCATGCCATGGTGGCGGACTTCCTCCACCACCTCGGATCGCTGCCGAGCGCGACCCCCCGGCTGGTGGCGTTCTTGGGTGGCACCATCGGCAACCTCGATCCCACGGGTCGGCGCCGCTTCTATGCCGACCTCGACGCCTCGCTCGACAGCACCGACTGGCTGCTGCTCGGGTGCGACCTGGTCAAGGACTCGGCACGGCTCGAGGCGGCCTACGACGATGGGCGTGGCGTGACGGCCGAGTTCAACCGCAACGCGCTCCGAGTGCTCAACCAGGAGCTCGGAGCCACGTTCGTCCCAGAGCGCTTCGAGCACGTCGCCCTCTTCGACACCGAGAACGAGTGGATCGAGATGCGGCTGCGCTCGATCGGCGACCAGACCGTCAGCCTGCCCGGCATCGATCTCGAGATCACCTTCGTCGATGGCGAGGAGCTCCGCACCGAGATCAGCGCCAAGTTCACCACCGAGCGATTGCGAGCCGAGCTCGAAAAGGCCGGGTTCGTCATCGACGCCATGTGGGATCAGCCCGGCGGCGACTTCCTGCTCACCTTGGCGCACCCCTACTGCTGAGCAGGCCATGCCGTCCTGCTCAGCTCTCGCGACCGACGCTTCCCTCCCGGAGGTCGTAGCCTGCTGCTCTGCACACGGGGTCGGGGGCGACGGGTGATGACACGCTTGGGGCAATGGCGGACACGGGCGCTGATGGCGGCCGGCATCGTGCTCGGTGCCACCATGCCCATCGCCACGGTGAGTGGGGCGGCGAACGCCCATGCATCTCTCCCAGCTGCCAGCCCCTCGTCGGGTTGCGCACTTCCACCGGCCTCGGCATCGACGACGACGGCCGCGTTCTCGGCCGCCGGCGACGTCGGCGACTACGTCCTGGCCACGCCGGGCCGCGCTGCCCATTCCTCGCCCCTCCCCATGGTCGTCGACCTCCACGGCTGGTCGGAGTCGGCCGCCGTGCAGACGGCCGCCTCCGCATGGGGTGCCTATGGCATGACGCACCAGTTCATGACCGTCACGCCCGAGGTCCACTACGCCGTCCCCCACTGGGACGTGGCCCTCGGGAGCCATGACCTGGGCTATCTCTCAGCGCTCGTGACCCATGTCGAGCGCACCTCGTGCGTGGATCAGCGTCGGATCTTCTTCACGGGCTACTCCGACGGCGCCTTCATGACCTCCTCGGTGGCCTGTCAGCTGGCCAACCGGGTGGCAGCGGTCGGGATGGTGGCGGGCATCGAGAACCCACCGGGCTGCCATCCCACGCGACCCGTCCCGGCCGTGGCCTTCCACGGCACAGCCGACCCCTACGTCGCCTACGGCGGTGGGCAGGGACCGAAGGCCCTCGGGCTGCCGGCCGCCGACGGATCGGGCAAGACCCTCGGCCAAGAGGAGTCGCAGTCGACCATGCCTCGCCTGCCACCGATCCCGGCGAACACCGCCGCCTGGGCGCGGCGCAACCACTGCAGCCCGCACCCGACCACCTCGGCGGTGGCCCACGGCGTCACGCTCCTTCGCTACACGTGCCCGAAGAACGCCACGGTCAAGCTCTACCGGATCTCTGGGGGTGGCCATGCGTGGCCAGGGAGCACGTTCACCGCCTCGATCAGCTCGGCCGTCGGCTTCACCACCATGGCCATCGATGCCGACGCCATCATGTGGCGCTTCTTCGAGCAGCATCCGCTCCCAGCCACGTCGGCGCCTGCCAACCACTGACGAACCGACCCCCACGTTGCGTGGGCCGAGGTCTAGCCTCACACAGCAATGAGCTCGCTTCCCGTCACCGTCACCACCTTCAACCGCGCCGAGACCCACCGGATGTTCAACGATCTCCAGGGAGCCGGCGGCGGCATCAACCAGTTCTTCCACGTCCGAACCCCGACGGCCATCGATGCCCAGCCGGTGATCCGGATGAACCGTGACACCCTGTACTCGATCGCCATCGTCGACCTCGCCGAGGGCGCCACGGTGACCATCCCTGAGTCGGGGGATCGCTACCTCTCGGTGATGGTCGTCGACGAGGACCACTACGTGACCTCGGTGCTC
>Ga0007837_1000366_pt1 | contig 7931 bp, 5 predicted proteins | sample CryBogCBE31Jul07_FD_71226 | JGI IMG/M metagenome (GOLD analysis project Ga0007837, IMG submission 71226) | Freshwater microbial communities from Crystal Bog, Wisconsin, USA - CBE31Jul07 | ecosystem: Environmental > Aquatic > Freshwater > Lake | place: Crystal Bog, Wisconsin, USA | collected... | reverse complement strand
ACCGGTGACACCCGTGCTACCCGTGGTCTGTGCCGTCGACGCGCTGGTGACGGTGCCGAGCGCCTGGCTCGGGGTGCCAGCACCGGTCGTTGGCGAGATGTCCCAACGGTCCGAGCCGTCGTAGAAGGCCGAGGCGTTCGTGATGTGGTAGCTGCCCAAAATGGCGGCCTGGGTCGACAGAAGTTCCTGGGGGTAGCGCAGGTGCGTCGCGATGGCGGCGGGCATCTGGGACTCGGGCTTGAAGAGGCCGGGGAAGATGGCCTCGTAGGCACGCAGAATCGGGTCGCTGGGGTCAATGGCGTAGTACGTGATGGCTCCGGTGTAGGCGTTCACCACGACCTTGACGGAGTTGCGCACGTAGTTGAAGCTGGCGGGCAGGCCGCCTTCGTTGACGTTCAGGCCACTGGCGTTTTGGGCGTAGGGGTACTGGTCGCTCGTGGTGAAGCCGTCGAGCACGTAGTCGATGCCACCGTTGACCAGCACCGGATAGGGCTGCGAACCGTACGAAAGGAACGGCGCGGCTTTCTGGGCCATCGCGGTGATATCTCGGACGAAGAGGACGCGACTCTTTGGCGTGATCTGGTTGGAGATCAACAAGTTGAAGTCACCGAGTCGGACCGCCAAGGCCAAGCGCGACAGGACACTGCCCACGGCCACACCACCGGTACCGGTGTAGTGGGTCTCCACGAGCTGGCCGGCCGACGCGCCGGCATTGACCTGGTAGTCCAGTTCAGGCTGCTTGGTGTTGGTAACGACCCACCCGTTCAAGCCTTCGCCGAAGTACACGTCGGGCTTCGTCAGCGGTGCGATGCCGCTGCGTGAGACGGGCGGCACATCAGCGACGGCGAACACGGGGTTGCCCTGCGCCGCAGTGTTTGCGGCGAGCAACGCGACGCCCAGACCGTGGGTGTACTGCAGGTGCGTGTTGACCCACGACGAGGACGGCAAGTTAGCGCTGTCAATCTCACGGGTACCGATCAGGACTGGTGTGAGCTGTCCATTAATGGGGTACCGGTCAACGGCCAAGGAGGCGAAGTTGTAGTACGAGCGAATCGACTGACGGCGTGCCACGGTTTCGAGGGCGATGGCGGCATTCGGGTCCCAGAGGCGGACGTTGTTGAGCGTTGGCGCGTCGGCACGAAGTTCCGTTGAGGGCACCGTGTTGGAGGCAGTGAAGTTCGAGAACTGCACATGGTTCAGTCCGTATGACGAGAGCGTCGCGGCGATGTTGCGCTGAATGTAGGGGGCTTCCAACGTGGACTGTGCGGGTGCCACCTTGAACTGCTGGAGTGCCGTGGGGTAGATCACGCCAATGACCAGGGCCACGAAGGCCCACAGGCCCACCGCAACGGCCGGCAGCGACCACCCGCGAGCGCGCACGTTGACCAACAAAATCACGGCGGAGGCCACGGACAGGAACAAGAGAATTGACTGCGCGGGTACGCGTGCGTGGACGTCGGTGTAGCCGGCGCCGTTCACGATGCCGTGGGTGGAGTTGACCAAGTGCCAGCGTGCAATCAGATAGCCCACTGCCTTCAATAAGGCGATGGCGGCACCGAGCACACTCAAGTGCGCCTTCACCCGTGGGTCGGCCTGCACGGTGGGACGGCCCGCACGGATGCCGCCGTTGAGAAAGTGAAAGACCGTCGTCACCAGCAAGGTAACGAACAGCGCCACCAGCGTCCACGTGGCGACGAAGGAGAGGAAGGGCAAGATGAAGACGTAGAAGCCGGCATCCATGCCGAAGAGCGCGTCTTTGGCCCCAAAGGACTGGTGGTGAAGAAAGAGTTCGTAGGTTTGCCACTGCGACGAGGCGGCCAGGCCCGCCACGAAGGCCATCACGACGGCGATGAGACCGTAGACCAGGCGGGCTCGCGGACGAACCACGGCCTGAAAACGTGCCACGGCAATGTCTTCGACTGACGGTGTGAGGTCACGGGCGCCAAAGCGATTCGTGAGCAAAAGGTTGCCCCACATCAGGGCGAAAAAGATCAGGCCAAAGACCAGACCAAGCTCAAGTCGGGTCACGAAGAGCGTCGTAAAGACGTTGCCAAATCCGGCCTGCGAGAACCACATCTGGTCCGTCCAGAACACGGCCAAGGAGTGGATCGAGGTAATGAAAAGAACGACGACTGCCACCACCACCGCCAGCGCAGCGCGCGACGAAAAACGGCCAAGACGGCGGCGGGGAAAACTAGGGCTTGAAGGAGAGGTGCTCACGTAGGTAGCCTACGCCACCACCGCAAAAACTAGGCGGGGAGAACCGTGCACGCACAGCCAGCGTGCAGTGGCGGATACAGCGCCCCTGACGGGAAGGCCTGCCCGGTTGCGCGGGGTGGTGCCTGGGCGTCGAGCGCGCAGGCGTCGCACGGGGCGTCGTTCGGGGCCGGGATGAAGCGCATGCTCCGACCCGTGGCGGCCGCCGTAACACCAATGTGAAAGGCCCGTCGGGCGGCATCGGTGCAGAGTCGCTCCACTCGAGCGCCACGCCACTCCTTGTAGGCGGCATTGGCCCGGTCGCTGGCGACCCCGTTGCCGTCGGCCATGATTCGCTTGCGCAGGGCCAGCACGATGGTGACGGCGAGGTCGGCGGCGCAGTCCTGGATCGCGGCCTCGTCAATTGCGCTGCCATCAGCGTTCGTCTCGGCAAACGCGAACGAACGTCCGGCCTGTGCCGCTTCGCGAAGGACTTCGATGGCGGCGTCGGCGTAGTGGGCGCGCTGCACCATCTCGTCTTCGAGCTCCTCACTCGGGTCACCCTGTACGTCACGCAACCGCTCGAGCACGAGGTTCTGGTCGTCTTGCAGTGCGCGCTTGACCTTGCGCGTCAAACCTGCCAAGGGCTCGCTGAGAGCGGCGTCACGACGGACAAAGAGTTCCTCGGTCGGCGTCTCAGGCTTCGGGGCAGCGACGGGCTTCTTCGGTGCCACCGCCGTCGCACCACGCTCTTCGAGCGTGGCCTTGCGCAGGCGCTGGAAGATGTCGTTCACGATGTCCGTAGCGGGGTCGTCTTCCGCCACTACCGGGGCCACGGCCGCGGGCGTCGCCGGTGCGGGTGCTTCCGATGGCAACATCGTCACGGCCGATGAAGGCGCCTGTGGCGTGAGATTCACTTCGGAAACGGGGCGCAGGGGTGTGTTTGCCAGCAGCTCTGCTTCGGTGGGCTCGGGCATCGGTGGGCGCAAACGCAAGGCGTCCATCGCCGCGGTGCGTGCCTGCTCATCGGAAAGGGCCAAAGCACCGAGGGTCTCCTCAACACTGTCGCGGAGGTGCTCGACGGTGCCCTGCAGGGACTCGCGAGCCGCACGCAACTGCTCAATCTGAATCGTCAGCGCCTTGCGCTTCACTGCGAGGTCATTCAAGATGGTGCGACGTGCCTCGTTGGCTTGTTCGACAATGGCCTGGCCCTGGGCGCGGTGACGCTCGACCAGCGAGTCGCCGTTCACCTTGGCCGATTCAATCAGGCGATCGGCTGCTTCACGGGCGTCGTGGTCAATCTGGGCGGTCTGCTGCTCCGCGTCGGTCAACATCACCGTGATGCGCTCTTGGGCCTCAATAAGGTGGGTCGCCGCACGCTTCTGGGCTTCGGCGAACGTGGCGGTCGCCCGCTCCTGAGCCTCGGCGGTCACCCGACCGGCCTCTTCGTGAGCGGAACGCAAGATGGAGGCGCTCTGCGCACCCAAGGCATTGGTCAGCGTTGCTTCGTCAAATGTGGGGTTGGCCGCACGCTTTTCGGCCGAGGCCAGCTGCTCCTGAAGATCGCGAACGCGGGTTTCGAGCTGGGCCATTTCACGGGCAACGGAGTCGATGTAGGTACGAACTTCTTGCGGGTCGAGGCCGTTCTTACGAATCGTCGAAAAGGCGATGCGCGCAACGTCAGCCGACGTGTGGCGTGGGTTCGAGAGAATGCGGCGTTCTTCCATAACCATCTAGCCTACGGCGTTGCCGGTGAAAATTACGGGTTTGTTGGCGAGGTAATCGGGGTGGGAATTGCCCCGCCGAGACGGCGTAATTCCTTGAGTGCTTGGGCCAGGGTGCTCACGCCGATCACGTGTAGACCCCGTGAGGCGACCGCCGTCGCCTCGGACTTTTGGTCGGCCGGCACTAAAAAGTACTTCACGCCCGCACGCTCGACCGCGATTGTCTTCTGCGCGAGGCCGCCAATGTCCCCGACGTTGCCCGAGGCGTCAATCGTGCCGGTCACGGCAATGGCGTGGCCGCCAGTCAACGAGTCCTTCGAGAGTCGATCCATAATGGCGAGCGTCATCGCAAGGCCGCCCGAGGGGCCGCCAATGTTGTCCGTGCGGATGGTGATGGCCGCCGGCAGGTGATAGGCGACGCCGTCTTCAACGCCGACACCGAGATATGACTTGTCTGGCGTCGTGATGCCGGGGCAGCCGTCGGGCGTTGCGCCTGCGGGCATGGAGCGAGTGCGCAGGACGTAGGTGTGCTCCTTGCCCGTCACGAGGTGTCCGCTCGCACTAAAGGAGCCCGCCACGACGTCTAACTTCAGCTCTGACGTGCCCGGCAGCTTGTTGAGCACCGCAATGAGGTCACACCCCGTGCGAATCGGACGACCGTTCGCGGCGACGACACGATCCTGCACCGCGAGACCGGCAGCTTCGGCCGGTGAATTGGCGAGAACGTCAGTAATAACAGCCCCGGTAGGGGTCGAACTGATGTGCCACCCCAGCGCCGTGAAGGCGGCGTACTCCGCCGCCAACTTCGCGTCGTTCATCTCCTGGAAGCCCTGCGCGTTCAACTCCGACGTGGGCACACCGGGTGTCACCAACTGGTCGCCCGAAACGAAGGCGACGTTGTTTTGAAAGTGCATCAGCACGAACTGAAGCATGGTTAGTTGCTGCAGCCAGACGTCAACGATGTTGACCTTGTCGGGGTGAGCATTTACCGCGAGACCCTTAATGGTCAGGCTGGGTTCGACGTTGGTGGACTGGCCGGGCGTGATGGCAAATTCGTTTAACTGCCAAAAGCCCAGGCCAATAACGATGAGGACCGATGCAATCACCGAGATAAAAACGGTGCGAATGACACGGCGGCGGCGTGGAGATGGTGAGATAGATGCGTGCACAGTGCCCTCAACTTACCAACCGACAGTGACGAAGCCCTCCTGCGGGCATCATTCGTGGACAGTGACGAGGCTCGCGCACTACTGGTAGCGGCCCTCGCGGCCCCGGCGCCACGGTCGCGAGTCCTCGCCCTGCGCGGCCTTGTTCGCCACGACGTGGTCACCGACGACCAGTGGCGAGGCGCCTTGGGCGACCCCGACGTCACCGTCCGTCGCGAGGCGCTCACGCAGGTGTCGCAGGTCACCGCTAGCGATGACGTGAAGGACCTCGTCGTTGCCCTGCTGAACGATGAGGACGCTCTCGTGGTTGAAGGGGCGGCCTTTGCGATCGGCGAGTTTGTCTACCTTGGAGGTCTCTCGCCATTGCTGGAAATAGCAGCGCAGCACGACGACGCCCGTTGCCGAGAGGCCGCGATTGCGGCCCTTGGAGCGCTGGGCGACGATGCCGCCAGGGCGGTCATCATTGGTGCGCTCGACGACAAGCCACCCGTGCGGCGACGAGCGATTGTGGCGTTAGCGGCCTTCGAAGGACCCGACATTGAAGCGGCGCTGGCACGAGCGAGCGACGACCGCGACTGGCAAGTGCGCGCTGCCGTCAGTCAGCTCGGCCGCGACGAGGACTAAGCGTCGACGCTTCGAAACAGGCTGTGCAGGGCGGACATCTGTTCGAGGCAGAGCTGCAGACCCTTGATGATAACGAGGTCCGGCTCGGGTGCCACATGAATGTCCACACCGGTGGAGAGCGCGAGCAACTCCGCGAAGTCACGCAACTGGGCATTCCCGCCCACCAGGGTGAGGCCCGACTGCGAAATGTCCTGACTTAAGTCGGGCGGTGCCTGGCCCAGGCACTCTTGGACCAACGCAATCGTGCTCTGCACCACGGGCACCAGTGCCTCGTTCACGAGGTCGGCACGCACGTCGATCGAGACCGGTCGACCGCGATCCACGGTGCGGGCACTGACGGTGACCTTTTCACCAGCAGAGCGATTGCGAGCCGACGCCATAGTGAGCTTGAGTTCATTCAAGGTGGCGGGGGCCACGACAACGCCGTGACGCGCTCGCAAGAGACCGGCCAGATTGGTGTCAATGTCGCTGCCGCCCGTGCGACGGGCGCCGGAGGTCACAATGCCGCCCAGCGAGACCAGGGCGGCCTCCGAGGCGCCGCCGCCAAGGACGGCCACCGCTGAGCCGACGGGGTCCTGCACCGGCATTCCGAGACCAATGGCCGCAGCAATCGGCGCCTCAATGAGCGACACTTCACGAGCGCCGGCGCGGATCGCGGCCTGACGCAAGGCTCGGCGTTCGATCGACGTCGCCACCGAGGGCACCGACATCACCACGCGAGCGCGGCTCATCTTGGAGATGTTGGAGCGTTCGAACAGTCCCGCGATGAGCCGTGCCGTCACGTCGAAGTCAACGGTCGTGCCCTGCGCCAATGGCCGGAACACCGCCACGTGACGAGGGGTGCGTCCCACGCGATCGAGAGCGTGATGCCCGACATCAACAACGTCACCGGAAGCCGTATCGATTGCAACCAGGGTTGGCTCGTCGAAGATAATGCCGCGCTGCGTCGCCACGCGCGTGGCGGAAGTTCCAATATCAATCGCGACGTCGGCGGCCATAGGCACCCATCGTAGGCGTTGCACCGAAATGACCTTTGACCGATATGGTGAAGAAATGACGGATCCAATGGGCGGCATGTTCGGTGACATCTTTCAGATGTTGGGCCAGCAAGGCCCCGATGCGTGGTTTCAGACCGCATCCCAACTGGCCCTAAACGTCGCCCGTGGCGACGACGGCGACCCCAACCCGCTCCCCGCGCAACGCCAGCGGCTCGAGGAACTCGCACCACTCATCGGGCGTCACGTTGACGCACTCCTGTCGCAGGTCGGTGACTATTCCTTCACGGCCGTTAATCGCTCGGAACTAACGATGTCGGCCCTCACTGAGTGGCGTCCGCTGCTCGAGCCGTTGACGCAGCGTCCACCGACGCTCGACCTCGCCAACCTTGAAGGTGGCGCCATGATGGCGCAGCTGGCGGGCATGATGGGCCCCCTCTTCTTGGGTTTTCAGCTTGGCAGTGTCGCGGGACACTTCAGCGAGCGCAGCTGGTCGCTCTCGGCACTGGTGTTGCCCCGAGAGCGTACCCAGCACGCGCTGGTGGTCAACAACATCGTGCGCTTTGCCGACGAGTGGTCACTGGATCGCGACGTCGTCTTCACCTTTGCGCTCGCCCGTGAATTCATTGCCGGTACCGTGCTCACCCAGCCCGGCACCGGTGACGCATTGCGCGCACTCTTGCTTGACACCGTCAAGGACGCAGCGGCTGCTCAGGGTGATCTCATGACCAAACTTCAGGGAATGATGAACCCGGAGAACATGAACGAGATCATGGCGAATCCCGAATCACTGCTGTCGGGTATTTCGCTGCCTGGTGAAACGGCCGCCACGGAAACGATCAATGCGGCAACCGCCGCTCTCGCTGCCTATTTCGACGCCGCGGCCCTCTTCGTCACCCAGTCCATGCACGGACCACAAGCTCAGCTGGCCGAAGCCTGGCGACGCTACCGACTGACTGACGCGCGCGGCGAGGATGCCGCCGCAGCACTCTTTGGGGTCTCGCTGCAGGGACCACACCACGAGCAGGCGGTGTCGTTCGTCGCCACGTTGCAAATCCAGCACGGATTAGGCGTTTTTGACGCGTTCCTTCGCAGCGATGGACTCCCAACGCCAGCAGAACTCAGCGCACCAGAGCAGTGGGTGCAGCGAGTAACGACCTCGCCGCTGGCTTAAGCCTCTTCGTCGTACCCGAGATTCCACTCGACGATCAAGTTCTCGCGCTCGG
>Ga0007837_1000362_pt1 | contig 7969 bp, 9 predicted proteins | sample CryBogCBE31Jul07_FD_71226 | JGI IMG/M metagenome (GOLD analysis project Ga0007837, IMG submission 71226) | Freshwater microbial communities from Crystal Bog, Wisconsin, USA - CBE31Jul07 | ecosystem: Environmental > Aquatic > Freshwater > Lake | place: Crystal Bog, Wisconsin, USA | collected... | reverse complement strand
CCGCCACGATCTACCACGACGACAAGGGTGAGAAGCTCGAAGTTGTCGAGATCCCCGCCGAGTACAAGGAGCAGGCCGAGCAGTACCACACCGACCTCCTCGACATCTTGACGACCTTCGACGACGAGTTGATGGAAAAGATGATGAACGACGAAGTGCCCACCGTGGCCGAGATTCGTGCATCGCTGCGTCGCGGCACCCTCGCCGGTCACTGCGTGCCAATCCTCAACGGTTCGGCCTTCAAGAACAAGGGTGTCCAGCCCATGCTCGACGCCGTCGTTGACTTCCTGCCATCGCCGCTCGACCTGCCACCCACCGAAGGCACCAAGCCCGACACCGACGTGCCATTGACGCGTCTGGCGGACGACTCGGAGCAGTTCTCGGCCCTGGCGTTCAAGATCATGACCGACCCCTACGTCGGTAAGTTGACCTACCTGCGCGTGTACTCGGGCACCTTGGAAAAGGGTGACACCGTCATCAACACGACCAAGGGCTCGAAGAAGGAGCGTCTCGGACGCCTCCTCTTGATGCACGCCAACAACCGTGAAGACCTCGACACCATCCGCACCGGTGACATTGTCGCCGCCGTGGGTCTCAAGCAGGTCACCACGGGTGACACCTTGAGCTCGATGGACGCTCCGATTCAGCTGGAAAACCTCGTCTTCCCCGAGCCCGTTATTCACGTGGCCGTGGAGCCTAAGACCAAGGCCGACCAGGAGAAGTTGGGCAAGGCCCTCTACTCGCTGTCCGAAGAAGACCCCACCTTCCGTGTGCGCACGGACGAAGAGACCGGCCAGACCGTTATCTCCGGTATGGGTGAGTTGCACCTCGAAGTGCTCGTCGACCGCATGCTGCGCGAGTTCTCAGTGGACGCCAACGTCGGTAAGCCACAGGTGGCCTACCGTGAGACCGTTCGCAAGAAGGTCGAGAAGGTCGAAGAGAAGTACGTTCGTCAGACCGGTGGTAAGGGTCAGTACGGTCACGTCGTCATCACCCTGGAGCCCACGGGCCCCGGTGGCGGCTACGAGTTCCTCGACGAGATTACTGGTGGTGTTATCCCCAAGGAGTACATCGGACCGGTCAACGCCGGTATTACCGAAGCACTGACCTCGGGTGTCTTGGCCGGCTACCCCGTCGTGGACGTTCGCGTTCGCTTGACGTTCGGTAGCTACCACGACGTTGACTCGTCAGAAATGGCGTTCAAGATTGCTGGTTCGATTGCGGTAAAGAAGGCGGCTCGCTTGGCGAACCCCGTGCTCCTGGAGCCCGTGATGGCTGTTGAAGTCGTCACGCCCGAGGACTACATGGGTGACGTTATTGGTGACCTCTCCTCACGCCGTGGTCGTATCGAAGGTATGGAACAGCAGGGCAATGGCCAGACGATTAAGGCCCTTGTCCCACTAGCCGACATGTTCGGCTACGCTACAGACTTGCGTTCACGCACCCAAGGGCGCGCGACGTACTCGATGCAGTTCCATTCGTACGCGGAAGTGCCTGACTCGATCGCTAAGGAGATCGTGGCTAAGGCCACTGGCGCGTAACAAAGATCTGGGAAACCAGTGAACCAAAGGTCCAAACCGTCGTCGGGGAGGGCCGAAAACCAAACCGGTGCATCCAAGGTGGATGTACCCCAAGACAGAAAGTAAGTCCCCGACAATGGCAAAAGCTAAGTTTGAGCGCACGAAGCCGCACGTAAACATCGGTACCATGGGTCACATTGACCACGGTAAGACGACGTTGACCGCCGCTATCACCAAGGTCCTTTCAGACCGCATCCCTGGTTCGGCTTTCACGCCGTTCGACCAGATCGACAAGGCCCCTGAAGAGCGCCAGCGCGGTATTACCATCTCGATCGCACACGTTGAGTACGAGACCGAGAACCGTCACTACGCACACGTCGACATGCCTGGTCACGCCGACTACGTGAAGAACATGATCACCGGTGCCGCCCAGGTTGACGGCGCCATCCTCGTGGTGTCGGCCACCGACGGTCCTATGCCCCAGACGCGTGAGCACGTGCTGCTCGCTCGCCAGGTGGGTGTTCCCTACATCGTTGTTGCCCTGAACAAGGCCGACGTTGTTGAGGACGAGGAGCTCCTCGAGCTCGTCGAAATGGAAATCCGTGAGCTCCTCTCGAGCTACGACTTCCCAGGCGACGACATTCCAATCGTCCGCGTTTCAGCCCTCCAGGGTCTGAACGGTGACGCTGCATGGGGTGACAAGATCATGGAGCTCATGGCTGCCGTTGACGCCTACATCCCAGAGCCAGAGCGTTCGACCGACAAGCCATTCCTCATGTCAATTGAGGACGTCATGTCGATCACCGGTCGTGGCACCGTGGTGACCGGTAAGGTCGAGCAGGGCATCATCAAGGTTGGTGACGAAGTCGAAATCGTGGGTCTGCGTGACACCACCAAGACGACCGTGACCGGCATCGAAATGTTCCGCAAGCTCCTCGACCAGGGTCAGGCCGGCGACAACCTCGGCGCACTGCTCCGCGGTACGAAGAAGGAAGAAGTCGAGCGCGGCCAGGTGCTTTGCAAGCCAGGCTCAATCACTCCTCACACCGTCTTCGAGGCTTCCGTGTACGTGTTGACCAAGGAAGAAGGCGGCCGTCACAAGCCGTTCTTCGCCAACTACCGTCCACAGTTCTACTTCCGCACGACGGACGTCACCGGTACCATCGAGCTGCCTGCTGGCACCGAAATGGTCATGCCTGGTGACAACACCGAGATGACCGTTACCTTGGGTAAGCCAATCGCCATGGAAGAGGGCTTGACCTTCTCCATCCGCGAGGGTGGCCGTACCGTTGGTTCCGGTCGCGTCGTCAAGATCCTGAAGTAGTCGACTAATGGCCGACAACCGTCAAATGATCCGCATCCGGCTGAAGGCCTTCGACCACCAGGTCCTGGACCAGTCCACCGCGAAGATCGTGCAGACCGTGGAGCGTACCAACGCCCGCGTGCAGGGTCCCGTGCCACTGCCAACCGAGAAGCACCGTTACACGGTGGTTCGCGGACCGCACAAGCACAAGGACTCTCGTGAGCACTTCGAGATGCGCGTGCACAAGCGTCTTCTTGACATCGCCGACCACTCAGCCAAGACGGTTGACGCGCTTCAGCGCCTCGACCTTCCCGCTGGTGTGGACATCGAGATCAAGATTCGCCAGAACTAAGTAGTACGGCAAAAGGCCCCCGTCGCGAAAGCGACGGGGGCCTTTTGCTTTTGAATCAGTAGACGCACTTCTTGCACGCCGTGTAGTGGTCGTTCTTTATCTTGAGCCAGAGGACAGCACGCAGCGTGTGAATCAGGCCTATGTTCAGCGCTGAACAGTCCTGCTTGTTGTGAAAACGGTCACCACGATCGGTGACATAGACGGTCTCATTCACGTTGTTGGGCCTACCGCCACGCCGCAAGCATTCCTTCGCTGATTCTTTGGAACTGTGACTGTGCTCGGAGTTGCCGCAATTGTGCAGTTTGCCACTCGGATGTGGTGCCCCTGTACGCGGTGGCGGGCATGTGGTACGCGGTGGCGGGCATGAGGTGGGTGGGGGTCCATAGCATTCACGGACCTCGTCGGCATTTCGATGATTATTGCCGCAATTACCACACTTGATCATGAATAGCATCATATCGATAGCGTGTTGGGACCTAAAGTTCATTTCTGTGGCGCTGTCGTGTGACTTTTCTACTGCGACGAATCTGAGTCACGGCCTTGCCTAATCTGACGCAGCTCGGGAAGTGCGGCTTGATCTTTGGGGCGGTTAGCGAACTTCTTCGGCCGAATCACATCATTGATGCTGGCGACAACGATGGTGAGCCCAGAGTGCTCGATAGTTGAGGACCGTTGGATCAATTCGTCGTAGGTGGCAATAGCGCCACGCTGCAGGATGCAGGCCGGAGAGAACGTCGATGGGCCAGCGTCAGTTTGCCAGGTTGTTGTGCGATTCTGCTCGAGAAACAACTCGTCAATTGGAATCGGTAGTAATCCTGCCTCCTCATCACAATGTGAGCGACTCGAATTCGGGCATTGAGCTGTTTGAGCGCCACGGCCAGATTCCGCAAATTGGCACGTTCTCGACGAATGACGAGATCAAGGTCTTCGGTGGGGCGCTGCGCACCGAAGAACAGTCCAGCCATGCCACCAATGACCAGGTACCGCACATCGCACTGCTCCAGCGTTGCCATGATGAGCGGAGCGTCTAAATTCGGCGCAGATTGAGCCATACCCCCAACGGCCGGGGGAGTGCTCGAAGCGGATCCCGTCAAGTACTAACTATTTGAATGACTTTGAGAGAGTCATTCGGAAAGTAGATATGGAGCGGTACGGCCTTGGGATTCCTACTTCCTAAAGGGTCGGAGCAGCTCAGGATTTTCCGGAAAAGTCCCTGATGGAATGCTGCTTCCAGGCACGCCGAAGGGGACATTGGGGTGGGCAACACCCCAGCCGCAACGCGGCGTTAGTAGGTTGGCCTCGACCCGCATCTCTGCCAGCCAGTCATACACGGCGTCGCGCGAATCAATGCGTCGGCCGTCGGCAAGGATAATGACGTCATCTTCAGTTGGCGGACGGGCATCTTTTACGGCGTCAAGCCACTCATCAAATGATCGCAATGGCATTTCCCTGGTTTTCATGAACCGCTTACCCGTTGTGACTTCCAACGGTTCCCAGTAGCAACATACCGTTTGGGCCCCAAAGTGGCAATAATCCTGTCACGCGGGGTACAGTTGAAGCCCACTGATGCGCTTCTTCCAGCTCTTAGCTCGGAGGGGCGGTTCTGGTCAGCCGAAATCGTTCTCCAGAGGGCGTAGCGGGCGTGACGAATTCGCCTTTGCGTTGGGTGGTGCGTGTGGTGTAACGTAGAAGTCCTGCCCGAAAGGCAGGAACAACAGATCTGCTTGATTGCCCGCAAGGGAACGTCAAGCGAAAAAAGTCGAGCGCTCCGTTCGGGTTTTTGACCTGAACGGAGCGTCTGCGTGTCGGACTATCCGATACACAGCGAATGAAGAAAGAGGCAAACGTGGCGACCAAAGCGATCGTCGGCGAGAAGGTGGGCATGACCCAGGTCTGGGATGACCAAAATCGCGCTATCCCAGTAACCGTTGTGAAGGTCAGTCCAGCTCGCGTCGTCCAGGTAAAGACGCCGGAGAAGGAGGGCTACTCAGCCCTGCAGGTCACGTGGGGTACTCGTCGTACCTCCACGCTGAGCCAGCCCGAACTCGGCCACTTCGACAAGGCCGGTGTTGCACCCGGTAAGAAGCTCGTGGAACTGCGTCTCGACGACGTTTCTGCCTACACCGTAGGTCAGGAAATCGCCGGCGACGTGTTCGAAAAGGGCGAGATGATCGACGCCACTGCCGTGAGCAAGGGTAAGGGATTCGCTGGTGGCATGAAGCGCCACAACTTCGGTGGTCAGGGTGCCTCACACGGTAACCACAAGCACCACCGTGCCCCTGGTTCCATTGGTGCCTGCTCGACCCCCGGTCGCGTGTTCAAGGGCACCAAGATGGCCGGTCGCCTCGGTGGCGGCCAGGTCACGACCACGAACCTCGAAGTGATCGGCGTTGACGTCGAGCGCAACCTCGTCCTCGTGAAGGGTGCCGTTCCTGGCCCTCGCGGTGGTGTTGTTGTGCTGCGCACGTCAGTGAAGAACCCAATGAAGGCTGGAGGTGCTCGATGAGCGACGTCTTTACCCTCCGCGGTCCAGTGAAGAAGGAACGCGCACCCTACAAGTCCTACACCGCTGCTCGTAAGTCAGTGACCGGTGCCGACCTCGGTACCGTCAACCTCGAGCCATCGATCTTCGGTCTTGAGCCCAACGTCACCGTAATGCACCAGGTCGTGAAGGCGCAGCTCGCCGCCAAGCGCGCTGGTACGCAGTCAACCAAGACCCGTAAGCAGGTCTCCGGTGGTGGCAAGAAGCCTTTCGCACAGAAGGGTACCGGCGGCGCTCGTCAGGGTACGATTCGTGCTCCTCACTACCCAGGTGGTGGTGTTGCACTGGGACCAAAGCCACGTAAGTACGACCAGAAGACCCCGAAGAAGATGATCCGTTTGGCTCTCTACTCGGCCCTGTCGGACCGTGCCTCTGAGTCACACGTTGTGCTGGTCGACAGCTTTGCTGCCTGGACCGCCCCGAAGACCAAGGACGCCATCAGCTCGCTGAACGCGCTTGGCCTCACCGGCAAGATTCTTGTTGTTATCGGTCGCGAGGACGAAGTGGCCTACCACTCGTTCCGCAACCTCGAGAACGTCAAGACCATCGACGCAGGCGAACTGAACGCCTACGACGTCCTCAACTCGGACTGGGTGCTCTTCACGGACGCCACCTTGCCCGTCGCAAAGGAGAACAACTAATGCGCGACGCAATGAGCGTGCTCATCCGTCCAGTCGTCTCGGAGAAGAGCACGACCTTGATGGAGAACCACACCTACGTGTTCGTCGTGGACCCACGGGCCACGAAGATCGACGTTCGCAACGCCGTTGAGCAGGCCTTCAACGTGAAGGTCACCAACGTCAACACTCTCAACCGCAAGGGTAAGTCGACGCGCAACCGTCGCACCGGTGTTGTGGGCTCACGCCCCGACACGAAGCGGGCCATCGTTACCCTCCGCGAGGGTGACTCGATCAACCTCTTTGAGAACTAAGGACTGCCATGGCACTGCGTCACCGCAAACCAACCAGCCCCGGTCGCCGTTTCCAGACCGTGTCGGACTTCGCCGAGATCACCTCGACGACGCCCGAGAAGTCGCTGCTCGAACCAAAGCCCAAGTCCGGTGGTCGTAACAACTACGGCCGCAAGACCTCACGTCACCGTGGTGGTGGACACAAGCAGCAGTACCGCATCATCGACTTCAAGCGCAACAAGGACGGCGTGCCGGCCAAGGTTGCGACCATTGAGTACGACCCGAACCGTACCTGCCGTATTGCCTTGCTGCACTACGCCGACGGTGAGAAGCGCTACATCTTGGCCCCGAACGGCCTCAAGGTGGGCGACGTCGTCCAGTCCGGCCCCAAGGCCGACATCCGTAACGGCAACGCCTTGCCCATGCGCTACATCCCAACCGGTTCCACGGTGCACAACGTCGAGCTTCGCCCTGGCGGCGGTGGCAAGATGGCCCGTAGTGCCGGTATGAGCGTGCAGCTCGTTGCTAAGGACGGCGGCTTCGCCACCTTGCGTCTGCCCTCAACGGAAATGCGCCGTGTGCCAATCGACTGCCGTGCCACCTTGGGTACCGTCGGTAACTCGGAGCACGAGCTCATCAAGATCGGTAAGGCCGGTCGTAACCGCTGGAAGGGCATCCGTCCTCAGACTCGTGGTGTTGCCATGAACCCAGTGGACCACCCACTTGGTGGTGGTGAAGGTAAGACCTCCGGTGGTCGTCACCCCGTGTCGCCATGGGGTCAGCCAGAGGGTCGTACGCGTCTGCCGAAGCCATCGGACGCGCTCATTATTCGTCGTCGCCGCGGACGCGGTTCGCGGAGGTAGGTAGAACATGTCACGTAGTCTCAAAAAGGGCCCCTTCATTGACGCTCACCTTCTGAAGAAGGTTGACGCCATGAACGCCGCGAACGAGCGCAAGGTCATCAAGACCTGGTCGCGCCGCTCCACGATCATTCCCGACATGGTCGGCCACACCTTCGCGGTGCACGACGGTCGCCGTCACGTGCCCGTGTTCGTAAACGAGTCCATGGTGGGACACAAGCTTGGTGAGTTCTCGCCAACGCGTACCTTCAAGTTCCACGCTGGCCAGGAAAAGACGGGACGTCGCTAATGACCGGACCTAAGACCAACGAACGCCCCGGAACCCGCGCATCACTGCAGGGCTTCCACATGTCGGCCTCCAAGGCCCGCGTGGTGCTGAACCTCATTCGCGGTGAAGACGTCAAGACGGCTGCCGACATCCTCTCGGGTACCACCCGTGAGGCCGCCGGTGTCATCTTGAAGGTGCTGAACTCCGCTATCGC
>Ga0007837_1000358_pt1 | contig 8001 bp, 24 predicted proteins | sample CryBogCBE31Jul07_FD_71226 | JGI IMG/M metagenome (GOLD analysis project Ga0007837, IMG submission 71226) | Freshwater microbial communities from Crystal Bog, Wisconsin, USA - CBE31Jul07 | ecosystem: Environmental > Aquatic > Freshwater > Lake | place: Crystal Bog, Wisconsin, USA | collected... | reverse complement strand
TAAAGACTATCAACCAAAAGTAAAAGTGTTGGGCGGTGATTGGGCAACTTATATCTATGACAGTAATTTAGAAATTCCTATTCCGGTAGGCGTAGATTATGACTTTAATACTGGCGCAATGAAGTACGTTGAGCGTCAAACGATGCTGCATAAAATGCGTATGCGCTTAGTTATTCCCGAAGTTCAAGAGCAGTTTGCAACATTAGTAAAACCCGAAGGACAAATTTATACACCAAGATTAGGAGCGTAAAATGATAGATTACAGTGAAACATTATTAAGCATTAACAAATCTATGCAAGAGGTTCATAAACTATTGCTTGCAGGAAACATTGAGGCGGCAGAGTCTATCTTAAAGCAGTATCAGAAAGTGCTGAAATGTTAGCGGCTTGGTTACATCAGAACAAATGAAGTTAACTAATAAGTACAATCTTTCACAGACTTTTGTCAATGTGGCGATGCGCCCTGCTTACACCAAAGGAAAAGCCCATGTATCGGCTACCGAATTATTGAGTAGCCCCCGTGTAGTACAATTAAAAAAGAAACACGATGACGATATCGTGGAAGATGTATCTGATTTAATTTGGTCTATTTATGGGACGGCAATTCATGGAGTACTCGAACAAGGTAAAGATGAAAACCATATTGTTGAGCAAAGACTTCACGCTGAACTGGATGGTTGGCATATTTCTGGCGCTATTGACTTACAAATTGTACATGATGCTGGCATAGAGATTAACGACTACAAGAATGTAGGCGTATGGTCGGTTATGAATGAAAAAATTGAGTGGGAGCAACAACTCAATATCTATGCATGGTTGGTAGAGACCGTTAAAAAGACACCCGTTACCAAGTTAGCTATCGTTGCCATCATTCGTGACTGGAATCGCAGGGACGCCAAAACACGTCAGGGTTATCCCCAATCCCCAGTAGTAGTTATTGATGTTAATCTGTGGTCAATGGAGCTTCGAGAGGACTTCATTCGTAACAGAATTCATTTGCATTCAGAAGGATTGTTTGCAATGGATGCAGGGGAAGAGTTACCGTTTTGTACACCAGCAGAAACGTGGGAAAAACCGACGCTGTATGCGGTAAAGAAAGACGGCGCAGTACGTGCAAAGTCAGTGCATGAAAGTTTAGAGGAAGCAGAGGAGGCGTTACTGAAAGCAGGAAAAGGATATGCTTTGGAAATTAGAGAAGGTGAGCGTACTAAGTGCGCAAGCTTTTGCCAAGTAGCCCCATTCTGTAATCAGTATCAACAGTATTTAGAGGAAAAGAATGGCAACAAAGCGGAGAAAGAAAGTGACTAAGGCAGATTTTATTCCTGCTGGTATTACACCATACGACAACGGCAAGATTAAGATGGGTATCTATTATCAAAAGCCAAAGTATGTAGAAATGGATACAGATATGCTGGAGATTCAGAAGTGGTTGATTGGCGACCCTGACAAGTTGCGCTTTGAGTATTGGTTAGATATGGCTTACAAGCTGGCAATAGGATTTGTGGTTTTGATTGTTGTTTTAATGAATGTAAGGAACTGATATGAAAGCAAACGAACATCAAGTTGGAGGAAACCACTATGCTAGAAACGCTATACAGCCTTGGGATTTTATAATTGCTAATAACCTTGGATATCTTGAGGGAACAGCGATTAAATATCTTTGTAGATGGAAAAATAAAGGGGGAGTGCAAGATTTAAAAAAGGCAAAACACTTCATTGAAAAAGCCATTGAAGTAGCTGAACTTCAAGAACTAAAAGAGGAGCATGACGGAAAATGAAAACTAAAGAAGAAATGATTTACGATTTTATGTTAGCAATTGCACCAAATTGGCAAGAAATACAATCCGATTTGCTTTCTGAGCAGGATGCAGTTCCTGTACAAGAAATTGCTGAAATTATTTACGACAATGCAGCAGCATTAACAAGAACTTATTTGGAATCATTGTAATGGAATACAAAGAACTTAGGAAGATAGATGTATCTAAATATACTGAGAAGAAGAACAACCTCACTTATTTATCTTGGGCTTGGGCTGTTGACCAGCTTTTACTTGCTGACCCAAAGGCGCACTGGTTTTATCCCGAGTATCAACGCTGGGGCAACGGAACTGTTATGGTGTTTTGTACTGTTGTTGCTAATGATATTGCTCGCACTGCACAGTTGCCCGTAATGGATTATCGTAATAAACCAATTGCTGAGCCGGATTCATTTGCAGTAAACACAGCGATGCAACGTGCTTTAGCCAAAGCAATAGCCTTACATGGAATAGGGTTATATATCTATAACGGTGAAGACTTACCGCCTGACACTGAAGAAGATATGCCAAAGATTGCCAATATCTCTGCTCCGCCAAAAGCGGTTGAGAAAGCCAAGGACATTCCTGCCCCCACAAAGACCGCAGGAAAGCCCGGAGCATGGCAGTTGACAGTTATGGATACCAATGATGCAAAAGGCTGGCTAGAGTCCCTTAAAGCGGGCGTAGATACCTTATTAGCACTGGCAGTCCATCCGGATGATGTAGCCAATATCTTTAAAAATAACCGAGTGGTATTTGACAAAGCCAAAGCAATGGATGAGAAATTCTATTCAGAAATGATGGTCTCATTTAGTAAAACCAAAGAATCTTTAACGAAAGGGAAATAAGATGGATTATCCAAATCAAGGAACAATGTGGCACAACGCCGAGAAAAGACACGAAAAGGCACCAGACTTTAACGGTTCAGTGATTTTTGAACGTGAAGTATTGGAGCATTTAATCTCTGAGTCCAAGAACGGCGAAGTAGAAATTAAGTTAGATGGCTGGAAGTCTAAAGTCAATACAAAGGACGGAGAGCGCAATATTCTACGCATCAAACTTAATACTTGGAAACCTGAGGGAAAGACTACTGGCTCGAAAGACCCATGGGATGAGTAAGAAGACAGATTGGGAGAAGTTATCCCATAATCTTCAGTCCGCCTTGAAAGACCAAATAGCTGAGAATAATGAAAAAGATATGGTGATTAGGGATTTAGTGTTTGTCATCAATTATCTTGAAATGAAGTTGGGAATTTACAAAGGATTTAAGGATGGAGACGAGTAAGTTTGAAGGTAAGAAAGTAGCCCTCAAGCAGACTAAGGATGGGTATGCCATGACATTGGCTATCCATCCGGATGAAATACCTGATGAGCTACTAAAAGACTTTGTAGGGGCGCGCTATATGGTTGTGATGGTGCGTCTCAATGACAATGAAGAGCCATTAGACCGTAGAGAATATGCGGGCGCACAGATGGTTAAGTTAGCTGGTATGCTATGTAGAGATAAAGACTTTTGGGAATATCTCCATGAGGGCGGTCAGTTATTTGAAGTGAATGAATTGGCTTGTGTTGAATGGTTAACTGGTTATTTGAACGTAAATTCTAGGGCGGATATCAAAGGCAACAAGCTGGCTCAAGATGAACTAAAAGAACTATATACGGAATACAAAGAGTGGAAAACGACAAAAAGTACATGAGGTTTTTAGCGAGCTGTTTTGCTATGAATGGTTTGCTTCAGGGCGCTCCTAATGAATTTTCCATGGAGTACATGGCAAAACTGTCCGTATCATGTGCTGATGCGTTAATAGATGAACTAGATAAAGAGTCGGAAGACGATGGTATTGCTGCAGTAGCTAAACGAGTAAGGAGAAAACGTGAACCCAAATGATTTATTAGCCCAAGCCCAAGACTTAAAAACTCAATACGAAGCTGGCAAACTATCCGCCGCTGAGTTTAAGGAGTTGGTGAGCGACCTTAACATTGCTGGCACGATTATGAAGGACGCCGATAGATTTGAGCAGGCTCAAGAAGCCCGTGAAATCCTGTTGGATATTGCAGCTTTAGCACAGGCAGCTTACTAATGAAGTTACTATACACTTTGCCATTTTGCCTAATAACAGGATGCGCCCTAATGATTGGTAAGTACGACGCCAATGAATATGCTTACGTTAATCAAATCCGTACCACGGCGCAGATAAGCGGTTGCACTAAACCAGAGGTGTCCCAGATGTATATCAACGCACTGTTGTTAAAAAACTACAGTCAATATCTGCCTGACAACGACCAAGAAGTAAAACTAATTAATAATTTGTATCAAATTGTAGACCAGCTATATACATTCCCAAATCATAGTCCAGCATATTGCACTGCAAAAATGAAGATTATTGAGACAACTGCAGAACGTATTCAGGAAGTCACAGGAAGTAAACCAAGATGACAGCAAATGAATTAGCTGATTTGTTGATGGATTTTGATAGCGGTCAGGTTTATAACCATGCAACTGAAATAGCCACCATGCTACGTCAGCAACAAGCTGAAATAGAAGCGTTGAAAAAAGAAAAGTGGCTAACTGAAATTGATGCTAAACAACAGGCTCTTAAAAAGATTATTGATTGGTTAATACTGGAACACGATACTTTGGCTTGCACAAGCTATCCAATAAGAAAGGCACAAGAGAAATGACCTGTTTAAGTTATTCAGAAATAGCTAGTGCATTGCTTGGAGGAATCATTGGTGCATTTCTTTGCGGATTCATTCAGGCTTGGTTTGAAGATAGAAAGGCACAAGAGAAATGAACGCAAATGAATTGGCTGATTATTTAGAAAACGATTTTCAAATTCAAGAAGCAGTAATTGATATGCTACGAGAACAACAGGTTGAAATTGAGTCTTTGCTTAAATTCATTGATGAACGTGGCGAAACTGGGCAGTTAATTATTTGGAAGGCACAAGAGAAATGACTGAAGGTATATGGATTGGATTAGCAATGGCTGGTAGTTTTGCTGTTGGATTTTATACGGCAATCTTTTGTATAAATTTAGCTTTGGAGAATGTAAGAAAGGCACAAGAGAAATGCCAGTAGCCATAGGAGCAGAACAACTTGAAAATGGTTTATGGAAAGCATATTCAGTTTGTAGCGGTGCAGATAGAAAATATTTTATTGCTGACACAAAAGAAAAAGCGTGGGAAATGGCTAAAAACTATCTTGATGAAAATTACTTTAACTTGACTAATGAAGAAATAAACAAGCGTGTTTTACTAAGAAAGGCACAAGAGAAATGACAGAAATGTTAGAACTTGAAAACGCATACCTTGTCAGCCGCAGTGTATTGGTTTTAGACCATCCATCTTATTATTACCCAATGATAAAGACGCAATACGGATGGTCAGACGGAAAGACAACAGTTTGGAATGATGAGTTGGAATGGAGAAAGGCGCAAGAGAAATGAACAATGAACCAGTAGCGTGGATGTTGTTGGGCTTGGAAGACCGAAAGCCAAAGTTAATTAACTTACAAGTGATTGACCATCTTGAAGGCACATGGATTCCACTCTACACCCAGCCAGCAAAGACACTAATAGATGACCCATTAGTTAATTTCAAACCTATATGGCAAGAAAAGCCTGAATTGACACTAACAGATGAGGAAATAATTGAAATTTGGAGTGGAATGGAAACTGACACAGGTGAACAAAACATTGCTTTTGCTAGAGCAATACTAAAAAAGGCACAAGAGAAATGAACAACGATTTTGTAGATTATTGTATTGGCATTACATTTCTTTTGCTTGGTATTGGTATGTTTATCATTGCTATTGGATTGGTTACTGGAGCGATTAAATGAACGCAAATGAACTATCTGAAACAGATGTAATGGCTAACACAATAAAGAATTTAACGCAAAAGGTTCGCCAACAACAAGCTGAAATTGCGGCGTTGAAAAAGGAATTGGAAACTTGCAAGACGATTGTTGCGCTATCTAATATCGCATGGAAAAATAAGTTTGGAGATGACCAATGACCACCTTCACCACACAAGACCGGAAAGATGCGCAACGTACGCCATTAACAGATGCACAAATTAAAGAGCTTTACATTAAAGCCCATGAAGGTTTAATAGAAGACTGGGAAAATGGCAAGGGCGGTATATTTAAAATAGCGTTTGCAAGAGAGATTGAGCGGGCGCATGGGATTGGAGGTTAAAATGAATGCGTATGAATTAGCAGATGATTTAGAGGGATGGTCTGATAGCCCTTTGTCTGCTCAGAAAAAAGAAAATGTATTTGCAGAACATGCAAAAATGTTACGTAAGCAAGCAGATGAGATTAAAAATTTGCAGGAACAATTTGATAAGGCAATTGAATTTTTAGCAAAAGCCAACAATATGACACGGAAACAATGATGGAATCTTTGGACGATATTATTTTAGCTTTACGGGCGGCAGGATGGGATGCTCCACAGTATGAAGTCCTAGCTGACGGAAGCTATCATTTTTTTCATAGTCCACAACAGTCATTAGTAGAACCATCACCCATGGACATCTGCGGTATATATATTGATAAGATGATACGCAGTGGTCTACAGAAATAAAAAATTACTTGAAATACTTAGACAATCTCCATGCCAAGCGTGTGGTAGAGAAGACGGCACAATTGTGGCTGCACATTCCAATCAGCTTCGAGACGGTAAAGGCAGAGGAATTAAAGCAGATGATTTCAGAACGGCAAGCCTTTGTTTTACCTGCCATCAAAAATTGGACCAAGGAACTAGGTTATCGAAAGCCGAAAGGGTGGAAATGTTCGAAGAAGCCCACCGTGCTACAATTGGATGGTTGTTTAACAATAACCATTTGGAAGTAAAGTAGGGGGATGTCCGAAGGACTGTGCGCAGAGGAGTACGCCGCTATCCCCCTGTAGATATTATAAATTAATAGAATTCAATAAGAAAACTTTTTAGCAATTAAAAGTAATGTAAAAACAGACAAAAATGTTTGCGGTTTATTGTTTTTTCCAATAAATTTTTAATGTTTTATCAAATAGCATGACAAACCTGTGTTTTTGGCTTCTTATTCGCCACTCACCTTCCACGCCTTTTGTTTTACCTCTACTGTGTTTAATGTAATTTCCATTTTTTTGTTTTATCCAAAAATCTTTTTTTACATCAGAAAGACCGTAATAATCAAAATTACAAGCCCTATAAACGGTACCTTGATGATAATTGGCATCAGCATAAGATAAAATTACTTTAACATTTGTATCTTTTTTTAAATTTTTTATTGCTTTTGAAACAAACCAAGAAGCTAAATTATGCTCTTCTTTTTGTATTTCTGGAGTTAAACATAGTCTACTTAATTCAAACAAACCTTCTTGTTGATTTCTTTGCAAACCAAGCATACCTTTAGCTAATTCAGGAACTGGAAATCCTGTAAAGATAACAACTCCAACACACTCTTCTTGTTTAAATAAACCGTAATTAAAACCGCTTTTAAATCCTTTTGAAATGTCTTTTAAATAGTGATATTTTAAAAGAATATTGGCGCAAGTTTTTTTATCTATTTGTTTTATATAAAAACTATTTTTCATTACTATAATTCAAGCGGGTCGAACCCCAACTCGTCAGAAATAACTTTAGTACGACGCCTAAATTCAGCATCGTGGTGACTCCATTTATTAGTCTTCCAGCGACTCATATGGACGCATTCATGGCATAACACTCTGATTACAGTAGATAAATGCCCGCATTTTTTCTGGGAAATGGTAATCACGTGTTCAAATTGCTCCCCATCGTCATATAAATAAGTACCCATCGTCTCTGGGTCATCATCCACCACAAACTTAATTTGCTCCGGCAAGGGCATAGCCCACTTATCAAAGGGCTTCATGCAATAAATGGCGCTATATAAGTTACGCAGAATGGATGGGGTTAGCTTCATACTTTAGTTAAACAACCACGAAATTCAATATGCTCGTCATCAAATACCTGAATTAGCTCAGGCATTAGTAATTTACCCTTTTCCCAAGATAATAGCGCAAATCCTGAGCGCCAGTCTTTTGGACCATCCTCAGTATAGTGGAGGAACTGTTCTGAATAAGGGTCTGCTAGAGTGCCTGTTTGGACGCCGTAGCGGGTTCCATTATAGTCGGTGAGGGGTTGCACTGCCAAATTGTGTGTGTGCCCTGTAACCATGTTTACGCCCGCATTAAGGGCAT
>Ga0007837_1000348_pt1 | contig 8098 bp, 11 predicted proteins | sample CryBogCBE31Jul07_FD_71226 | JGI IMG/M metagenome (GOLD analysis project Ga0007837, IMG submission 71226) | Freshwater microbial communities from Crystal Bog, Wisconsin, USA - CBE31Jul07 | ecosystem: Environmental > Aquatic > Freshwater > Lake | place: Crystal Bog, Wisconsin, USA | collected... | reverse complement strand
TTCCACCAAATGGAACGTAGCTATTGCTGATAGCCTGGGTGAGGGGGAAGTTAACGTTGTTAATTGTCGGGGCAATTCCTCCACCATAGTACCCGGAATCGGCGGCGTTGGTCTGATAACCGTTACCCAGAAGTTGGGTCAGCATCAGTTGGTCAACGGTACGGTCCCAAGCATAAGCCTGAGCTTGCACGGTCTCGGAAGTAGGAAGGACTACGGCGCCCAGGAACTGTTCGTCCCAAACGTCAAAGAGAGCTGCGTCATCAAAGACACTGCTATATGCCCAACGCACAGGAAGTGATGCATCCGTGGTAGGGGTGGTGGCGGCTCGGCTTGAAACCGATGCCATGTTGCGAGGGGCGTACTGGTTAAAACGAGTAGCGGCACCTTCGGCGGGTTTTACGCGGCACTTGTCGCGAAGACGAGATTCCATTTGCTGAACAAGATGCGTCCAGTTGTTTTCGTATTGAAGGGTGAAGTGGTCAGGGACCTGAGACATTACAGTTGCCATATTGGTGTAGGATTGGGGTTATGAGGTCACAATTTGTGACTTCAAGTTTGTTAGGATTCATTTACCGAGATGGCCGGTTGCCCCTTTCGGGATCGCCATTGATTCGGGTGAATCCACCTACACGGGCCTCAAAAAAGGTTGTCCTTCAGCGGATGTCTAATGTCACAATTAACATTAAAGACTAATGTGTCAACTAACATTTTAGCATATAACCAAAAAAAACCCCGCCCCTGGACGAATCCAGAGACGGGGCAGTAGCAACCACACTACTAATTCTTTTGGGAGAGGAGATTATTGACCAATTTTGCCACCTCGGTCTTGCCGGCTTTATAATCGGCGTACAACGAGTTTTTAGGGTTGTTCATGATATCCATGGCACTTGCCCTTCCCACAAACTGAGTTGCGGCAACGTCACCTGAGACAATCTTATCATCCGAAGAATCCATGGCGGCTCGGTGCAATGCTATCACCACATTGGGATCTTTTAGTCCTGGCGAATTAAGATCCAACCCAAGGGACTGAGCTTTGCGGATAGCAATAGCTTTATTGGTTTCAAATTTGTTTTCCCATGCGTCGGCTAGGGTTTTCATGCCGGCATCGTAATCCGCTTTAAGTTTCAACTGTTCTTGTTCGTATGCCGCCGCGGCGCGTTTAGCCTCATAGGCAAGGTGGGCTTCTGCTTGTTTTGCAGTCAGTCCAAGTTCATAGGCAAATGCATTATAATCCTTAGCTTTTGCCTCATCCCATGTCATGCCTTCTGGCAATTCGGAAGGCTTTACCGGGTATTTATCCACGCTATCAGGAACACCTATTTTGGCGCGGTAATCAGCGATTTCTTCCGCGGTGGCGTTTTCCCCAGGGATCATCACGGCATTGGCTTTTTTCCCTAATAGTTTTTGTTGGTTCACCAATGTTTTGAGTGCCCCTTTTAGGTCTTTGAATTGCCCAAGAATCTGAGCGCTGTCTTTTAAGTCATCAGGAAGCCTGTCTAACCACCCCTCTGTAAAATCCCCTGACTCTGTTGTCCAGGCACTAGACTTGCTAGAGGATGCCGTCGAAGTCGGAGATGTTGTCTCCGTATTGCCAGTTGTCGGATTCGGAGTCGTTGTCGCGCCCCCTGCGAGGAGGCTTCCCCCCTCTGGGCTTGAGGTTTGCGTGTTTGGGGCGCTTGCGCCCGTGTCGCCCTCCGTTGGGCTTGCCGTTGGGGTCGTGGTTGTTCCGTCTGTTATATCGCTCATCTGACTTCATTGGGTTGGTGTTTACTGGCGTGGTACTCTTGGACCCTCTTTAGAAGATCCGTATGCGCCGAAAGGAGATGGCAATTAAGCCTGTGCCATTCGATGTATGCCGGGGTTGTCCACTCAGGGGCCGGCGTTTCTTCAACGGGTGACTCAACCACCTTGGCACTTGCCACGACCACAGGCGTTTCATTTAAGGGCTTGCGTTGGCGTTTTTGTTTCGTGCGTGGCGTCATAAATGCGTTGTTTCATATGCAAAAGAACCGAACGCTGACCGTCGCGGATTGCGGCGCGTATCGGGTCGTAATTGCCATCAGGCATTTGAATGAATGCCGGCGAACTGGTTCCAAATGTTGATTCGATGTCTTCAATCACCCTCATGTTGAAATGCGAGTAACACGCCACTTGTGGCGCGAGAGGTTTTGGAGTCATCAGTAGGCGCTACCCACTTGCGGGGCGTTTTTTTGGATTTGTTGTCCAAGCATGGAATCGCTTTTGATGGAGCCGGCTTTTGCCGCAACATCCGCCATATGCTGTTGTTGTTGCATCTGAGCTTGTTGTGCCGCGGCTTTCTGGCGTTGCTGGCGGATAGTTTGAACTTCGTGGTCGGGGCGAATGTAATCGGGATCAACCCCGTCGTTGATGGCGCCACCCTTGAGAATCTTGTCCATGTCAAAATTATCAAGAACGCTAGGATCCCGGGTGATTTGGATGACTTGCAGGGCGCGTTGTAACGATCTGTCAGTGGCTTGAACTTCCATGCCTTTTACGGCGAGGGCCATTTTGGACGTAAACGTAATCTTGGGTTCCGCCAGTTCCTGTTCACCCTTTGCGTTTTGTTTAATCAATGATGCCGGTGGCGGCGGGAACTTTCCTTGACGAATGAGGATCCCGGTAACGCGCTTAATGAGCGGAGTCAGGACTTCTGTTGTCAGTCTGCTAAATGTTGGCGAGAACATACTGAGTTGTTCCGCTTGCATTGCGCGCACTTGCGTCGCCGTGATGGGGGATCCCGCCTTTTCATCGTCTTGCGTAAACTGCTGAAAAAGGGGAACTGAGAACGCGTCTTTCACTTGAGCTTCCTTATGTTCAACGCGTTGAATGCCGATGTCGTAGCGTCCCGCGGTAGCCCATTCCACGGGTTTAGCGTTGGGGTCAGTTGAGTTGTAATAAGTGACTCCGCCGGCGCGTAGGTCCACTTGATTTGCCATGCCGTCTGGCACTAGCACTCTTGGGAACGCTGACAACTCAGACAAAGCGTCTAGGTTTTTCTCCAGCAGATTAAGTTGCTTGAGGGTAGGCATGACCACCCAGGAGGGCGAATACCCGTAGGCACTCTTTTGCCAACTTAGGTAGCGAGATCCAAAGAAAGGCTTTTCGTCGTACCCTCCATTGCGAAGCGTATGCTTGGTTTCAACTTCAACGTACACCGAGGCAAACTGCTTATTGCGTCCATCTTTTTTGGTTTTGTCACGCTGACTATCTGGACGCGGGTAAATGGCATGGATGACTTCAACTTCAAAATCGTATCCTCGACCATCCGCTTGCTCGTATTTTTTGCGGGTGAATTCGGAGACATTTTCGGCGCCGAACTGCAAGACGAGTTGGCGAACCGTGAACTTGTCTCGGTAAAAAAGCGTATCGACTAGGCGTTCATGGTTTTCGGAAAGGCGGAACTTGCCGACATCAAACGTGCGAAAAATCAAAGGCGTGTCATCTGTATCACCTGGTTCAACGTGAAGAACTGCCGTGCCAAAGCATCCACGGTCCAAATAGAACTCATGCATGGTCGTGTAGAAATTGCTGTTGGCGAGGTACTGCTGAACAATCTCTGTTCCATGGGCAAACCACTCCCTTGCGTCATCGTCATCTTCCATTGGCTCCGTCGGCTCCAAAGCAAACCAACGGGAATCGGAAGGGGTGATGTAACTCATGCACCCGGAAGCCAAGGTCATATTGCTCTGGACCCCAATAGACGTAAACAGATTGGCCTCCCGATCCATGTCGGGAACAATCAAGGTTGTCAGGATGTACGACTTGCGGGGCATCACATAGGCGCCGATTGCCTCCCACTGACTCAGGTAATAACGGGCAACTTCGTCTAATCGGTTCCACCTTTCAACAATGCCCATGGCAAGTTCCTGATCTGCTGTCAGACTTACAGGGGCGCCGGCGTCATCTTTTTGCGATGGCGTAAGCGTATCCTGCTTGAGTTTTTTGGTCGCCATTACTTGTTACCCAGAAGGGATCCTGGTACGCCACCCTTGCCAAATAGCTTTGCGTTTTGGGCGGAGTCATTGCCCTGACCAAGAAGGGAAGATTGAAAACCAAAATTGTTGCCGGCCTGAGTAAGTGATTGTTGCTGTGCAAGCGCAACGTCAGCGGAATTTGTGGACTGAGGTGCTGGTATTGGCGCCGGTGGTGGCGGGGGCGCGGTTAACACTACAGGAGGTGCTACAGGCGGCGCTGAAATATTTGGAGTGGCTTCCCCTTTGCAAAGTATTAGGGAAGGCTTAACTGCACATTCCTTAGGGTAAAACGGCATGCCGCCGGCAAACGCCATTTCTGGCGTAATTAAACTAACTAACTTTTCTAGTGCTTCTTCAAGTGAAGCGATAATGCGGCGCATTTCCTTTGGATATTAGCCAAAGGATGTTTAGTCAAGATGTTATTTCTTTCAAAAGAAACAAAAGGAAGGATGTATGGTATATTTGCAAAAGCATCTGACAGATGACCAGAGTAAAGGTAGACATGCCAACAATCGGGGGAGGGGAATGATACCCATGGATTGCATATTAGCTTTTGTGTCGAATTCCCATCTACTGGGCGCCCCATGATAAAATACGACGGGGTTGAAAATACAAACCCATGCAAGAGGTGGGCTTCTAGATCTTCTCGGAATGTCCTGGCGCAGGGTTCCCTGTCGTAGACCGCCGCGGCGCGTTCAACGGGCGTCATCCCCTGATACCCATCAGCACGGGAGGCTTGATTGTATTGACCATTGGGTGCGCTTGCCGGCGCGGCATAGAAGTTCTATCGATGACCAACCCCGCTTTTATTGCTTGATGGGCTAGGCTGAACGCGTCAGAGGCATGAGATGCCCAATCATGAACTGGCGTGTCGCGTATCGTGACGCCATCCATCTCTGATTTGCTATGGTAAGAATCAAGTGCATCGATGCCATCTTTGCACCCAGTGGCATGGAAATAACAACGGTTGAAATTGTCTAGGCCGGCGTTGATGCCATCCCAAACAGACATTTGACGCGGGACCGGCACCACATTGAAAAGACCACCTACCCGCAATGCTTCCTCCCAGAGACCGCCATTGACCATGGCGCCGTCGTGCGGGATGAAGTGGGCGCCGTAGCGGATCCCTTTGTTGGTGAGTCGCGCGGCCCAATCGGCGGGGGTCTTGCAATCATCCGAGCCGGTGAGGCACTCCAGATACTGGATGCGGTCCCCTATGACTTGCCAGATCCAAACCTTTTGATTTAGCGGGGCACCAAGGTCGAAAGAAGTGTAGCATGGGGATTCCTTGAACCACAGGACATTGTCGGAGACTCGTTTTTGACTTCGCGCCTCTTCAAGGGATTTGGAATAGATTGCACCAGGGCGCCCAACCGCAAAGGAGCATTCAAACTCTTGTTCGTAAATACGAGCAGGGGTCCCTTTACGGATATCCTCCAATTCTTTGGGATCCAGAATGCCGCTGTCTGAGGCTTTTAGAATAAGCGTAAACCACTCAGGATCCTTGAGCGCCTCTTCCCACAATTTCCAAAACCCGTTACGCCCCTTTGGTGTTCCAATAAACGTGGCGGACCCCTGATAGTCACTGAGCGCCGGCCTGACTACCGCGTACCATGCGGCGGGATCCAGATCCCCAAACTCATCTAGGATAACAAAATCAAAGAACAATCCGCGCATGCGGTCGTAGTTATCGCCAGAATAAAGACGCACCGAGGCGTTGTTTGCAAAGGTAACGGTTAACTCCGCTTCGTTGATTTTTGTGTCCGGGTAGGGTTCCACAAACCTTTTGAGCATTGCCCACGCAACATCTTTGGCCTGATCTCTGGTAGGGCAAATGTAAGCGTACCTCCGGGGAGGGGATACCCTAGTATCGTTTTGGGCGCGCAAAATTAAGTCTTGGAGGCATGCTACCGTTTTGCCGGCTCGACGATGGCAAACAAGGCAAGCCCAACGATGTTTTCGCTCAAGGTACGCCCGGAACTGCTTGCGGGGTCTAATTACGACCTCTGGTGGTTTAGGCGTCTCCACCGATATAGGTAATGGGTTGCAATTTAAGTGTGCCTTCCACCTCGATCTTCTCGCCGTACCTTTTGGGGGACCATTTAGCCAGAAGTTTGAGGCGGGTCTCTACTCGCAGTCGGGAACGGGCAACCCATTCGCTATCCAATTGCGGGTTTCCTGTTTTTTCATTGATCAGGGTATCCAAGGCGCTGAAGTCAGCAATTCGCAGGGCCTCCTCAGCAATGGCATCGTATCCTCGTTCTCTCGCGCGCGCGACACGTCCCGATAGTTCTGAATCATTTTCCATCCATTCGTATACTTTTTGACGAACTGGCATGTCTTCAGCTTCGCAAATAGTGGTCAAGGTAACTCCTTTGGAAATGCCATCTAGAATGCGTTCGATTACATCATTTGTTCGTTTGGATGGACGCCCCATTTTTTTGGGGTTAACAACGGCAATCTGCTTAGTATTTGACGATGGTCTTGCCATTTCTTTTTAAGAAAACTGTGCCGCGAAATGTGTCTTTAGGGAGTTTGGTGATTTTAGACATGGCATCTGAGAACTTGCGATGGTCTACGCGCCAGGCGTCTCCTTTACCTTGAGATCGGTTTAAACCGGGTTTACAACTCATATGTTATTCAGAAATTATAATAACTCGTTTTTTGGCGTCAAGAACAATGTTAGATACAGGTGAAAATGAATCGTTCCCCTGAGATTCCTACCTCAAGGTAACTCAAATGTCGATAGCGTGTACATATCTATAGGCTAGTGTATAGAAAACAAGGATTCATCGACATGACATGGAACTAGGGATTCCATATCGGGTATAATCTGGCACATTAACAGGCATATTGTACCATATCGGGTATAATGCGGTGATTAATCAGGTGTCTGCGATCATGAACATTTTACAGATGTCTACGATCTGCTACACAAATGCAAAGTATGTAGCGTGATCACTACAATGCTTCTTTGTAGCGTGCACAAATTGCTGACTTATTCTTATTGAATTTGATAAACTCCCTAAACTCCCTAAACTCCCTATAAATGTGTCATTTTGAAAAGCTCCCTCTGGCGAAGTGCAATTTCCTAGCGTTACATTTCCTATGCACTTGTCGGAATATGCAGAGGTTTTGGGTTCCTCTGGCGCGGGGCGAGTTCAAGGTTGTCATTGAAGTATTTCTCGGCCACCAGCCATTGATCGTCAGGGTTCTTTGGGTTCCGTGCGATCATGTCCCCTACCTTTGGCGATCCGTTCTTTAGGTCGGCCTCAGAGATGCTAACGCATTTCGGCAATGCCTCACCTTGGATATAAGGGCGCATCTCGCTTAGTCCCTTACGTTTGTATTGTTTCCAGCTCATTTTTCTAATTGTTTGTGTCAGGGTTCATATTCTTATTGAATGCGGTGTTGATGTTTTTATTGGTTGTGTAGCTTTTCACTGGTTAGTTGATTAATTTGTTCACGATACCTGTCGGCGAGTCTGTGAGCTGTAAATGCGGTCAGCTTCGGAGTCTGAAATGGCGCCTTCTCTAGCTCAAAAAGGACTTTTTTAAGAAGCTCACTGAGCCTTGCGACCTCGTTGGTTTTCTCGGTGAGTTCGCGCTCTAGCTGGCGGGAGGTCTCTACTGGCACCACAAAGGCTTTTAAGCCCATTGCCTCGCAAGCCTCATCCGTTTTAGGCGTTTGTGTGGTGTCGGGGTTCATTTGATTTTTAAGGTATCGCGGTACTGCTGTTGGACAGATCGGGGCCACTCTCGGAAAGGGATATCATCCGGGTCACCAAACTGTTCTACCGCCCAACGCCTCGCGGCTAATTCGTCAACGGCATCTTCCTGAGCCTTAAAGGAACCCAGCGGTCGCTTTTGCGCCGTGGCAAGAACATCATGCCACCGATGGTCTGAAAGGTACGTCAGGGAACTTGGGGCATATTTCCATCCATCCGCTTTCCACTCGGAGGCGTTGTACTGATTTTTGATTATCTCCAGCAATTCGGAAAACGGAGGCCGGTGATGAGTTGTGGCTATCCATTGGCGTTGGCATTCGATCTTGGACCGTTTTTTGGGGTGGAGGTTCCAGAATTCCTCAAACTCGGCAAGGGT
>Ga0007837_1000347_pt1 | contig 8107 bp, 5 predicted proteins | sample CryBogCBE31Jul07_FD_71226 | JGI IMG/M metagenome (GOLD analysis project Ga0007837, IMG submission 71226) | Freshwater microbial communities from Crystal Bog, Wisconsin, USA - CBE31Jul07 | ecosystem: Environmental > Aquatic > Freshwater > Lake | place: Crystal Bog, Wisconsin, USA | collected... | reverse complement strand
TTAAGCTTATTCCGGGTGTAGATGCGATCAAAACCCCCGCTTTGAATGAGGCGGCTATCTCTCAGTCAAACTGCATTCGGTTTTTGCCTGATGCGGGCGGTAATGCTTACCCTCAAAAATTGGGTGGTTGGACTGCGTATTATGGCGCTCCAATGCAATCAACCGTTCGCGCATTAAAATCTTGGGAAGATCTTAACGCAAATCTGTACCTTGGTATAGGATGCGAAGGCGGTCTTTATGCCATTCGCGATGGGCAATATTTTAATGATATATCTCCTAAAACTGCATATGATAACGCAGTTCCTATATCATTGGTCTATACATCTGGATCAACTGCAATTACTGTAAATGATACTGGTAGCAATACAAACGTTTACAGTTTTGTGTATTTTTTTACGCCCATATCTGTTGGTGGGACAAGATTGTATGGGGCATATACAATTGATCAAACAAATACAACTGATCAATACGTTATTAATGCTGAAATAGCGCCAACTTATACATCTTCTCAAACTGCGACAATCACCAATGCTTCGCCAGCCGTTGTTACTGTTGCAACTGCACCCGCAACTGGAACTGTTGTTGTTTTTTCAACGACAGGAACGCTTCCTACGGGTTTGACGGCTGGAACAAAATACTTTGTCCAAAAAACATCTGCTACTCAATTCAATGTGTCTGCCACTCCCACTGGTGCGGCAATTAACACATCGTCGGCGGGTTCGGGTGTCCATACTGCGACATTTCCGGGGCAAACTGCTTATGTAACGACAACATCCAATTCTGCAATTATGTCAGTTTTGTTCCCTAATCATGGCTTAATTGTTGGTGATGAATTTGCTATTACGGTTTCATTAACAATTGGCGGCGTAACCTTGTATGGTGTTTATTCCGTTCAATCTGTTGTTGATGCAAATAACTTTACATTTGTCGCTAATAACATTGCATCTTCGACAGCTTCCGCTTTTGAAAACAATGATCTTGGCTATTACGTTTATTATTATTCATCACCGCCCAATTACCCCGCTACCGCTTATGGCGTTGGTAATTACGGCGCAGGTACTTGGGGCGGTCAGGCTATTGGGACATCATCTCTTGCTGGCTCCAACGTAACGGCGACAGATTGGTCCCTTGATAACTGGGGCAATACTCTGATCGCATGCCCTGCTGGTGGTCCTATTTTTGCATGGATACCTCAATACATCATTCGAAATGCGTTTTATCTTGATAATGCGCCTCTTGTTAATGACGGTATCTTTGTCGCTATGCCTCAACGGCAAATTGTCGCTTGGGGTTCCACATTTACAGGGGTGCAAGATCCTCTTCTCATCCGTTGGTCTGACATTGAAAATTATAATTTATGGACCGCTGATACAACAAATCAGGCGGGTTCTTATCGGATTCCAACAGGAAGCAGAATTATTTCCGGCATGCAAGCAATGCAACAAGGCTTGTTTTGGACGGACGTTGATTTGTGGTCGATGCAATATGTTGGTTATCCTTTAGTATATGGCTTCAACAAAGTTGGTGCTAACTGCGGCCTTATTGCTCGTAAAGCTGCGGGTCAATTAGGTAATAACGTTTATTGGATGAGCCAAAAGAACTTTTTTGCTTTGACTGGTCAAGGTGTCATTCCTTTGGTTTGTCCAATTTGGGATGTCATTTTTCAAGATCTTGATACAGATAATTCATATAAAATCCGGTGCGCTCCCAATACAGCTTTCAACGAAGTTTTTTGGTTTTATCCTTCTTTGTCAGGTGGCACTGGAGAAGTTGACTCTTACGTCAAATATAATGTTGTCTTACAGCAATGGGATTACGGGTCTTTTGGTCGCACAGCTTGGATAGATCAATCTCAATTGGGCCAACCTATTGGTGCGGGGTTGGATAATTACCTTTATCAACATGAAACAAGCAATTCCGCTAATGGAAATCCTCTCCCATCATCGTTTACGACTGGTTATTTTGCAATGCAGGATGGGGATCATTTGACATTTGTTGATCAAATTTGGCCTGATATGAAATGGGGTCAATACAATCAAAGTCAGAATGCTACGGTTTATTTTACAATTAACACAGTTAAATACCCCGGTGATGTGCCTATTACTTATGGGCCGTATTCAATGACGTCACAAACGCAATATATTTCGACTCGCGCTAAGGGCAGATTGTTCTCATTTACCGTCTCTTCAACTGACGCTAATTCATTTTGGCGGTTAGGTAATATTCGTTACAGGCTTGCGCCGGATGGGCGCTACTAATGTTTGGCAAAAGCACCATGCAATCTTTCAGATGCTTCAACCCTAGCTTTAATGGCATCTTCTTTTGTGTCAAACAAGCCAAGGTGATATGTAACACCGTCAACTTTTATATACGCCCTCCATTTGCCTCTTTGTTTATCAAAGCCAACACCCTTATGACCAGATGTGTTCGCTTTTGTAAGTGTAATGTTTCTCATGTTTTGCGCTTTTGTAGCGGCTCGCAAATTTTCCCACCTGTTATCAGATGGGTCTTCATTTATATGGTCAATTTGCTCATCGGGCCACGAACCTGTTTGCATGGCCCAAATAATCCTATGCGCCCTATAAAGTTTTCCACGAATTCCAATGGTAATTCTTCCTTTTTCGCCATGAACAATGCAACCAGCAACATCGCCCGGTTTGCGCCTTCTTGCCCCAGCAACTTTCCATATCAGTTGACCGGTTTCTGGGTTATAATGAAAAAGCTCGTGGAGTTCGTCTGGTGTAATCATGGTTTATATTTACCACAGTCCAACAAAATTGCAAGAGGATACTAATGGCAAGTACAGACGATCTTTTAACGGCCCTTAAAAACGTTGTTATCGCTCTCAACAACGCCAATCAATTTTACAAACAGGGCTATTCGCAAAAAAGCTTCCTTGGCATGTCAGCTTCTACCGTTATTTCGACGGCGGGCGGTCGCGTTTATTCAATTAATGTGACGACTGCGGGGACGACAAGCGGCGCAATTTATGATAATAATACGACTACAGGTATAGGCGCGTCCAACTTGATTGCCGTCATTCCCAACTCTGTTGGGGAAATTAACATAAACTGGCCTTTTTTTAACGGGCTTGTTTACGTTCCCGGCAGCGGTCAGGTCGCAAGTATATCTTATACATAAGGAAGTTGACGATGAGTTCAACCTTTACGCTTAATAAATTTTTGGACAAGCCAGTCCCCGGCACAGAAACCGGGACTTGGGGCAGTGTCATCAACAATAATACTTTTAATATTTTAGATAATGCGCTTGGCGGGATTGTTAACATTTCCCTTGTTGCATCAAATTACTATATGTCTTCTACGGATTCTCAGAACTTAATTATTAACGTTACTGGGACAATTACGACAGATTTGAAGATTTACTTGCCGCTCAATAACTCTTCCAGTGCGGCGGTAGCGGGTAGCTGGATCGTCGTAAACAGCACATTGGGCGTGGGTTCCGTAACGCTTTTAACTGTCGCGACAGGAAGTACTGGTGTTGTTTGTCCGCAATCCGCTTCATCAATTGTGTATTCAGATGGTACAAACGTTGGGTTTGCGGACAATCGCGTAGTAAGCGGTGCTGCTGGCGGTGGCTCTAACCAAGTATTTTACCTTAATGATCAGACAGTTACTGCTGATTATACAATACCAACCTCTAAAAATGCAATGACTGCTGGACCGATTACTATCGCTGGCGGTGTAACCGTAACCATTAATCCGCCAACTGTTTGGACGATTGTTTAATTGGAGATCCGCTATGACCATGCAAGAATACATTGATTGGCTGAAATCGCATGATATGCGGGGCAACCCAATTGATAATCCGCAGCCAACAGGCCCATTGCCTTCCATAGATCCGAACAGTCGTATTGATCAGGCGGGTGATGCTGTTCTTGGGTATATGAATCCTTTGAACCGGATTACTGCTTTGCGTGGAATGAATAACTTCCGCAATGCGATGCCTTCTGCGCCTTCAACCCCAAGGACTCCGTCACCGACACCAAATATGCAGGCACCTTCTCAAGGGTCATCCGGTGTTCCGAATGTATCTAATGCGCCTCCGCAGATGCAGCCTTTCCAATTTCCGCAGGGTGGACCAAGTGGTCCGACATCCAGCCTTCCGCCCGGTTATTTGACTGGCGAATTGCCTCCTTTGCCGTTCAATCCTTTCCAAAATCCTTGGTTGCGGCCTAATGAACAGCCTGTTCCTATTCCTAATCGTGGGTCGAGCGGTGTTCCTAATGTTCCGCAGTCGAATGCACCAACGATGCCTCGTATGCCAAATACGAACATTCCTTCGACCATAACGGCAATTACAAATGCTCCGCAAGTTCCTGAGCAGCCTAATTACGACAATTGGCCTGATCGCGTTCGTCAAATGCCTACTGGGCCTATGCCGCAGCAGCAGACGACACCTCCTGCGCGTCGTCCCGTTCCTACTCCTCCTGAAAGGCCGCAACCGCAAACTTATTATTTGGATCGTGGTGACGGAAGCCCTGTTGTCCTTATGGGCCAGCAATTGCCCAAAGGTATGGAACCGGGCGCTCAACAGGGCGGTGGTTATATCTTCGGGTTAAATCAAGCGCCTCCCGCCAATACGACGCAAAAGGTCATTCGTGGTGACTTTACTGGCGATTCCGGCATGGCATCAGGCGGTGCAATTGATCATGCGCATCGGATCGCTAAAGAAAAAGCGACGCCTTGTCATAGTGGTATCATCAATATGGCGGTAGGTGGTAGAACCGACCATATCCCTATGAATGTTCTTGAAGGTTCCTATGTTCTTCCTGCTGACATTGTTTCCGGCCTTGGAGAAGGCAATACTTTGGCTGGGAGCAAAGTAATCGATAACATGTTTAAGTCTGGCCCGTTTGGAACTAGAGTCCCTGAATTTCGTGCAAGCAGCAGGTTTCCAAGCCCCGGTTATCAGATGAAAACCAGCAGCCCGTACGAACCAGTTCGTGTAAGTGCGGATGGTGGTAAGATTGAACATGCGAAAAACAGCCGCCCTGTTCCGATTATTGCGGCGGGCGGTGAATATGTCGTTCATCCAGAAGTCGTTCAACAATTGGGCGGCGGCGATATGGATGCTGGACATAAGTGGTTGGATAACTTTGTGAAGTATGTTCGTGAGCATACGGTCAAAACATTAAGAAAACTGCCACCTCCTAGAAAGGATTGATAATGCAAGAATTTGAAGTTCGTTTAGCGCAAGCAAGTGATGAGGACAGCATTTTTGAGCTTTGCCGCCAATTATGCGAAGAGGATTCTTTGTTTGCGATGGATGAGGATGCTGTCAGAAGCGTCATCAAATCTTGCACCGCTGGAGTGGGCGGCATTATCGGCGTAATCCCCGGAGAGAAAGAACTTGAGGGGGTTATTTGCCTTTCTACGGATCGGTATTGGTACTCAAAAGATTGGTTTATGTGCCAAGTTTTTAACTTTGTACCGATTAAACTTCGCAAATCGACAAGGGCTAAATCATTGTTGACCTTTGCGAAAAACTGTTCTGATGATATGAAGATACCTTTGATTGCGGGCGTTGTTTCAAACATGAAAACAGAGCCAAAAATCAAGTTATTTGAGCGTAATTTTCCAAAAGCTGGTGCATTTTTCGTTTACAACGAAAGCTATGCGAAGGTAGGCACATATGGTTGATCTTTCCCAATACCAACAGACGACGACCCAACCTGCTCAACCAGTTAGTGATCTCTTTACGGGTCTTCTTAGTGCGGGCCAACAGGCGGCATCGCAGCCATTTCCGCAATATACGCCTAATGTAGCGCAACAGTATTCTGGTTATGTGCCGGGTCTTGTCGCGCCTATGACGCCAAATCAAACGCAGGCTTATAACAACATCGCAAGTTTGCAGGGATACACACAACCATACATCAATGCTGCGACGGGTCTTGCTGGCGCAAGTGCTATTCCTATTCAATTACAACAGTTTAACCCATATTCGGTTGGGCAGTATATGTCCCCGTATTTGGGGAATGTCGTCAATTCCGCCGTACAAAATATCAATGAAACCAATGCTCAACAGCAACAGCAGTTGTTGGGTAATGCTATTTCCAAAGGTGCATTTGGTGGTGATCGCGCTGGTATTGCGCAGGCGGCTCTTGCTCGTCAGCAGGGTCTTGCGAACAACGCAACTCTCGCAAATCTTCTTAACGCTGGTTATGGGCAGGCACTGGGTGAGTTTAATACGCAGCAAACCGCAAATGCAAATGCTGACTTGTATAACCGCCAATTAGCGCAAAGTGCTGCTTCTACCCTGTCTAATTTGGGTACGGCTGGTCAGAATGCGGCGATTCAACAAGCGCAACAACAAGCGGCGGCTGGTGCGGCTCAACAGCAGCAGCAACAAGCAAACCTTTCTACCGCCTATCAGCAATTCCTGAACCAGAATGCTTATCCTTATCAGCAACTTGCTTTCTTGGGTGGCCTTGGTTCTGGCGCGGCTGGTGCTATGGGTGGGACAACGACTGCGAGTATTCCGCAGCCCTCTACTCTTTCACAGGCTCTTGGTTATGCGACAATGTTGGGTAGTCTTGGTGGCAGTAGCGGCCTTGGCGGTCTTCTTAATATTTTTGGTGGGTCTAACAGCAGCGGTGGCTCTGGCCTTTTAGGTGGTCTTGGTGGCCTTGTTGGTTCTGTTGGTTCTGGGATTGGAAGTGCTGTATCTGGTGTTGGATCTGGCATCGGTGATATTTTCAGCGGGATTGGAAGTGCTTTCGGGTTTGAAGAAGGTGGCGCGGTTCATGATCATGGATATGCTCCGCATAAAGCGTCCGGCGGTAGCTTAACTTCCGCAAGCCCTGTTGCTGCTTTGGCACCGGAACAGCTTGTACCGGATTATAAAACGTCAAGTTTGGGTTATAAGCCCGCTCAATCTGCAACGCCTCAAAATGCTAATACGCAATTGCAGAATGATCTTAAAAATTATGTCAACGCAATTAAAGGCGCGAGTGGATCAAGCAACACATCTTCAAACCAAAACTCTGGGATTTCTGGTAATTTCAGCAATGCAAGTCAGTATTATAACCCTAGCACTCAATCCGTTACGGTTGATGGCATTACGACAGGCGTAAACCCGAATCTGTATTCAAGTTCTGCGGATGTTGGGCCTTTTATGTCTGAGGCTCCGTTTGCGAATGGAGGCGTTGTTGGTTATGCGCTTGGCGGCTCTCCGACTGGGATGATTGTACAAGATCCCGGTTTGGGCGCGTATTTGCAGTCTCCTCAAAATTTATCCGACGCTTACAATAACTATATGCAGGTTATTAATAATCCTCGCGCCAATTTTTCTGATATGGAGCGGGCTTATAATAACTATTTGAATAGTTTCAATAATGTACCGCCTGCATCGCAGGGACTGGATTTTGGATACACACCTTCTTCTGGTACGGATTCTACTGGATCAAGCGGCTCGTCTGGTTCAAGCCCTTTTAACAACCCCTATCTTCCTAGTTCTGGCGGGGGATCTAGTGGAGCGGGTGGTGGCGAAGGTGGTTCTAACTATGATGTGAATGCAGCTCCTTCTGCACCTTCAACGCCATCTACCTCTATGCCCGGTGTTAGTAGCCTTTCATCCGGTCAAATGACTGGAATCGGCGGTATTTTGGGTGGTCTTCTTGGTGGGGCTGTCGCTGGCCCATTAGGTGGATTGATCGGGAGCCAAGTTGGGAAAAACACCGCTATTGGCGCTATATCATCTGTTGCTGGTCTTCCAAACATTTCTGGTTATCCTGCTGCTCCTGCTGGGACGCCTACGCCCGGTTCTAGGCCCGGTACTCAAACAGCATCTTTGGGTAAATCTGCAACTGCGACAGATGCGACAACATCTGGTTCGTCTAAGTCTGGGGTTTCTGGAACTAGTACGTCTACAAGTGGCGGAACAAGTGCTTCTGGCCCTGCTGGAACCTCTGCTGGTTCGCCCGGTACGACTGATTCCGGCGTAACTTCATCTTTGTCCGCTCCATCATCATCTGCTGCTGCTCAGGCTTCTCCAAGTTCATCTGGCTTTACGCCATCTGGTGTAACTGGGACAAGTCCGGGAACGATTAGTTCAGGAACCAATTTGGGTAGCCTTTCTGGGTCATCAT
>Ga0007837_1000319_pt1 | contig 8379 bp, 18 predicted proteins | sample CryBogCBE31Jul07_FD_71226 | JGI IMG/M metagenome (GOLD analysis project Ga0007837, IMG submission 71226) | Freshwater microbial communities from Crystal Bog, Wisconsin, USA - CBE31Jul07 | ecosystem: Environmental > Aquatic > Freshwater > Lake | place: Crystal Bog, Wisconsin, USA | collected... | reverse complement strand
TCGGCATAAGCCACTGGATAGACAATTTGCGGATCATTAACGATATTTGCGTATCCGTATCCGGCCATTTGGTACACGGTGCCGGGAATAAGTCCGGTCGCTGTTACCTGAAGACGATCTCCACCTTGTAACTGGAGCGGTCCCCACGAGTTCGATCCTTTGAACTGGCCGAATTGCGTTCCACCGGTAGCGGCGGTGAATCGAGCTGTGTCGGGAGCGGTGGCACAGTTAATTGTCATTGTCCAGGTGTTCGAAAGTGCTACCGCGTCAAATAGAAATGTTGCTGTCCCATCGCTGGCGGCCGTTGCCGCTATGACGTAGTTAATTGGTTGGTATGCTCCACCGCGAGCGGCGTCTACGTTGTAATTTCCAGTGGTACCGAAGATAGACGTCACGGTTTCGCTCGTAGTTTCTTTTCTTTACGCGGTACGCGAGTCCCTTCGGGACGCGGTGCCGGTGGTCGTTGAATTGTACGCGGCTGGGTAACGGTGGCGGTCGGACGAGCTGTACGGCCGCCTGGAGTGATGTAGAACGTACCGCTTTTGTTCACACCGGGATTTGTTCGAGACTGCTGGACGGTGACACGAGTGGTAGCACCTTTTACGGTGCCACTTGAACGAGTTGGAGCCCTACCTACCGTCGAGGTCGGAGCGGCCACCGTAGGCTTTTCTGAGGCCTTTTGCGTCCGTTTTGGAAATAGTAAGTCTGCTCCACCCTTTGACACTTTTTCACCAATTCCAGATAGGTCGAAACGGTCGGACGAATTGCGAATAATAATTGCCAGTCCACCGGCAAATACTGCGATACCCAGCATTGTGGTAAAGGCTCCGACTATCGCTTTTGCTTCGCATTCGGTAAGAATTGGCCATCCACCAATTGAACCTATACCGAGGTCGATGGATGGAAACGAAATGATGTTACCGCTACAGTCCGTAAATGATTTTGGTTCACGAGATCGAGCAATATGGGCGGCAGACTCAGGACTCGACGCGACTGATGCTCCACCGGTGTAGGGCGTGTACCCATTTTGGTTAATGCGAGTTTCGAGAGCGGTGTTATCTCCGGCCCAGGCTCCATCCGACACGAAACCGTTCACTACTTCAGTGGCCGAAGGATTATCGGCCGTTAAGGCATTGACTATATTTGGGTGATTTGCCTGGAGAAACTTTACGAGAGCGGACACACCAGCGTTCGTCGATGGGTACGTTTCGATTTCCACACCGGTAGAAGGCCGACTCCACACACCATAAGCGATAGGGTCTTTTCCTTCTTGCCATTGTGGATTACCGGGATATATCTGGAGCGATTTTACGGTACCGGCAATTCCCCACTGGTTAGGCGTATCGGATTCGATGTTTAACCAGTTATTTGTAGTTTTTGGGACACCTTCGTTCTGGGCAAGAATGTTTAGAGCTCGTAACTGAGCATCATTTGGATTCTTGTTACCGAGTCCACTTAGAACCAGGTACTCCCAGACCGGATACGCGGTGGCCACGTTAGGCCTTCTTCGTTAAGCGGTTCCAGATCGTTTCGTCACCGCTACCGGATTCGGTAGAAGGGTTGCGAATCTGATATTCGTATCCGGCAATAAAGACACCGGAGATAGCGACACTGGACCAGAATGGTACCGGGTCTTTTAACGCTACCGATACGGCCGCTCCGGTTGCGATAACGATGCCAGTAGCGGCCACTTCACCAGCTCGAATGCGAGAGACGTTACCTGCTTTTGCTTCTTGTTCGTGAAAGAAGGGACTGGCCACCGTGAACCAAGACGGACAGAAACCAGCGAACACACCGGACGCTTCACCAATAAGAAGGATAATCGTCGTAATGCGAGTTACGGCCGCCGACTCCATTGTTAGTCCGTAATCGTGGCGTGGTTAAGTGCGTACACCTTACGCTTTCCAAGAAGTCGAGGGTTCGAACTTCCGGGAGTTGGCGTACGTGCTTCGAGCAATTCGATGTAATTCGAGTTCGGACGTCGAATACCGTTGGGCCGGCGTGGAGCAAACGTAGGTTGTAGTCCTGGTCGAACATCGACACGCGGCATATTGACGCCACGTGTGTTTAAGTTGTAACCAATAGTGCGAGTGAATGTTACGGCCATACTTACCGTCCTACCCGAACATCGTAGGCACCCTTACCACCGAGGTCCTGGACACCGGTAAGGCCTGCTTCGAGACGAATCATATCCACCGTACCGTCCGAGTTCGCGTCCACGTTGTAGCACGTGTGAACCACTTCGGGTACACCGGTGTTAGCCCAGCGTCCGCGTCCGTTGGTGTCACGAAAGAAGTTTTGATCCTGCGAGAAATGTTCTGTTCCGATAGCGGCGAAGTTTCTCATTCTGCTTTTCCTTCGTTACGTGGACCGAATGAAATACTACCGCCACCGTTGCGGCGGTATAGGTAATACCCTACACCGAGCACACCGGCACCAATAATAAGTACGCGAGCGTTTGACGTAATTCTAGAAAGAATGCCGCCACCGCTCGATGAGCTTGTAGGTGCGGCCTGGTTTGCGGCCGACTGATTAGCGGTGTCCTGGTTTGCCTGGTTCGTGGCGTCGGCGGTGGCCTGGTCTTGCTGTCCCTGAATGTAAGTATTTAGCAAAGTTGCGTCCGTGAGATCGCCATTTGCGAGGGTAGGCGCGGCAGACTTTGCGACACCTTTGGTCTTTGTCTTTGTGGATTCTTGTGCCGGAGAAACATTCTGAGCCGAAGTTATGACGCCGCGAGTGACGCTAGGTTGAGCGGCGCCGGTAGCACCGCTACGGCCAGACGTGGCACCACCAGTCGGAGCAGATCGAGCTGGTTCTACTGCGGCGGTTACTTGCGGATTCGTTGATGGTGAAACGTATCCTTCAAAGTTTGTCACTTCTCCGGCCTTATTTGGTACTCGAGCGGCCGTTACCGAAGACGTTCCCATAGGTCCGGCTGGAGCGGCACCACCGGCACCTTTAGCGGTTCCCTTGTAAGTGACACCTACGGGTCCGGCTGGGGGTGCGGCTGGATACGTAGGCATTAGTTACTTGCTCCACCGGAGTAGGTACGCCACTGAGTAAAGGGACGTACAGCACGAGTAACACGGTTTCCACCGATAACCGGCTTCATCCATCCGGTACGGACTACAGCACCAATAGCGGTAGCCGGAGCTGGTGCGACGTTTTCAAACAAGGCACCACCGAATAGCATTGTCCGGTTAATACGAACGGTGTAGATCGAGGGTTTGAAATAGTTTGGCGAAACGGCCGAAGGTTGGTTGTATGGTCCACCAAGCTCGCCATCGCTTAACGCTGGCGGACGTGGTGAAGGGATACACCGCGTACCGGGTACACCGGTAACGATGTTTTGGCCGTTAAACTCTGCGGTCGATACGGCCGCCGGTACGGCCATAAACGCGCCGGTTCCCCATCGCGTAGGCACCTGGAGCGTTCGAATCTGTGTCCGCATAATGAGTACCTTACTTTGTCTTCGAAGGCTGGCCGAGTAGACCGTTCAGTGACGAGCTCCATAGGTTCGCTACGCCGGTACTAGCGGCGGCGGTCCCGGCTGGGTGCGTCAGAATGTCGGCAACGATGACGCCACCGATGATCAGTGTTGCGAGTCCGATTACGTTAGACACTTTGTTTCCCGATTCGAGTAGGTAGGACGGTTGGTTTTTTTCCGGTGTTTGTGGTTACAACACTTCCACCGGGAGTAAATAGATTTAGAGCGGTCGCTACAACGATTCCCCATCCGAAGACCGCCGTAAGTCGGTCGAATGACTTTGGCAATAATGACAGACCGCCATAGACCAGTACGACACTTACGTACTGACTAGGGAGCGGCAAATGTGGAATTGGATTATCCACGTTCGACTTATTGCGTACATCGCGGTACGTAATAAGTGCCGTTTCTGCGAGAATCGGATAGAGAAGTGGACTAGCCATTCGTGCCACCGTCTCGAGCTGTAGCGGCCACCGTAGGAGTCCACCGAGTCGGAATAGTGAGATCGAGTAGTCCCCAGTTGCCACCCTGGAGCTGTGTAATGCCGTAGTAGGCCACGCTATAGCCGACAAACGTTATAGCGAGGCCTACTACAAGCATAATTACATCGACTTGCCTGGGAGCGGACGGACGAAACGGTGGAATGCCCACACGCCTGCGACGCCGACTGCCACGTAGAACAGTGGTGAACGGTTCATTGTGGTTCCTTTCTTTAGTTAGGGAGAGTGTTACGAAGAACGATAAGTCCGGCGATGGCGCCGATACCGAGCCAAGTGGCAAGGCCGAAACCGTGAGTCGGACTAATCGACTGGCCGAGGGTAGGGACCGGGTTCGTCGATGGACCGGCGAATGCGGCACCAGTGGCACCCATACCGGACATATACGACTGCGCCGATCCGTACTGCGGAGCCTGGGCGTACTGCGTACCACCCAGGCCCGCGCCTACGGAGAGATTAAGTCCAGCCATTAGTCAGTCCTTACAGTTCTGGCAGACCGGTAATCAGGGCGCCGGTAGGTACCACCTGGCCGACAAGAACTGACGCGGTTGCTGGGCTGTTGCTAATCGTTCCAGCTGGAGCGAAGTTCAGTTCGAGCAACGTCGCTGGGTTTGTGGACAAGAAGGACTCGCCGGTGTCCAGCAGACCGAGGGACTGCTGGTTCAGTGAGGTCTTGCGGCAGAATGCCACCACACCAGTAGGACGAGCAGAGTTGTTCAAACCAGAGCCAAGTCCGTACTGAATCGCCATATCATCGTAGAGTTCGGGCATTGTGGTATCCACGAGTGGCACACCATCGACGTACCACTGAAGGCGTGAAGGCCACGCCTGGTCGGTACGAGCACCGGTCGAGTCGCGGATGATGGTAATCACCGTGTCCAAGTAACCACCCAGTCGAGGGAATTGGATACGGGCCGAGGCACCGGACGAAATAGGTGGATTCGCCTGGACAACCTGCCACTGACGCGTCGTACCGAGCCCTGGCGGCTCGACGCCTGCGGTACCTTCGGGCAACCAGTAGAAGTCGGTGTCCACCTGGGTACCGATCGTAGGTGCGTTCGAAGTAGCACCGGTAAAGACGCTGGTGAACGAGTTGTAGTTGAACTGGAGCGTAGGCAACAGTGACGCGTTCGCGGCCGAGAGCACACCATAAGCCTTCGAAAACTCCAGTGGCAACGAGTACGAGAACGTACCAGCACCGGTAGTAGTTGAAAGTGCGGTGTACGAAGGCAAGTTCGATGCCAAGTTCGTACCGTTGTTCAAACCGAACGAGCCACCGAACAAGGTAACAAGGTTCGAGATCGAGTAACCGTCACCTACGAGAAGTGGCGTACCGAATGCGTCCTTCAACTGAATCAGTGAGTTCAAGTTGTAGGGAGCGTCGGCGTTCAGAGTCACCGTACCACCGAGGGTACCGGTGGTCGTGAGGGTGTGCGTAACGCGGAAGTTACGGAAGTAACCAGGACGAGCTACAAGCGGCTGGGTAAGGGTACCGGAGAAGGCACCACCAGTCACGTTATAGATAGGCGCGCGGCCTGGTTGCGAGTTACGGATGAAGGGACCGGTTCCTTCCACAGTGGTCTGCGGCTGGGGGCGGCCTGCTTCCTGGGCGGTTGCGTTCTGTCCGGTTGCCATTAGAGAGCGACCACCAGTGCGTCACCGAGGACGCCGGTTACACCATCGTTCTCGCGGCTCCAGCGACGAGCGGACATCCGAAGAAGTCCTACCGCTGGGTGGAGAAGTAGTGAGGACAAAACAACGAGATCGAAGATACGCTTCGTCGGCATTGTTAATTTCCTTTGACTAATTCGCCAGTCGCAAGGGAGCGTAGCACCTTTAGAACGTGCTCGCAACTACTTACAAAAAAAACTCTCCGGGTACCCTGACGGAGATCGGGTACCCGGAGAGCTCGAAATGAATTAGCCACGTTGCGACACGTACAGAGAAAAACTAATTCCCTGCCATTGTAGCGAATTATCTCCTATTTCGTATATTCATTATAGAAACGAAAAGAAGAAGTGTTGATAACAAGGCTACGAGCATTATTCGTCGGTTTCCGGTAAAACACCAATTGGTTTCATATTCTTTAGTTCGTAATACTTGTCGTAGTAGGCCTTAATGGCGTCATAGGCAATTTCGAGTCCATCCGCAAGTCCCCAGGAATACACGTTTCGAGCGTGACGGTTATCCATTTTGGCCTGAGAAATATTGCGGCGAAGACGCTCGCATATCCGTTTTAGGTCTTCTTGTTCTAGTGCGTTCATTTCTTTTTCTTCTTTCTGCCAATTCCGGCAACGTTAAGCGCGATAGCGATAGCTTGTTTTTGACTCTTACCGGATTTTTGTTCGGTTCGAATGTTGGCGGCGATGGCCTTTTTAGAGTTTCCTTTTTTTAGTGGCACCTGGGTCTCCTTTGGTCTTTACCGTAACGAAGACTAGAACGTGATTCCACTTGCGGAGCGAATGGATACGAGCTAGTGACGAGACGGTTTCGAACTGGTCGGTCTGTAGGGTTTTTAGTCCACACGTTTCACACACCGCGTAAAACTCGTTTCTAAAGGTGTCCATTACTGATCATCCCTTCCGAAACGGTTCCACTCGCGGTACTTGCGGACTTCTTCTCGTTCAATTGCTTGCTTCGTTTGTTTCCGGTTGTAGTCTTCGCCAAGAATGAAACCGAAACAAAACATTCCACCCATCGAAATAATAAGAACGTAAAGAATCATTCTTCGATTCCTTCAAACTCTCGAGTCCTTGACGCGATAACGCGGAGTCGCTCGATTTGAATATTTCGATCGTTAATAAGACGTAACACTGATTCGGAGTAAAGACGTCCGGCCTTACGAATGGCGTCTTCGTACGTTTTGTTCATCCGTTCAATTTCGAGCTCGATATTCATTACTTCACCTCGTAACCGTATGAGGTGTGACTACGGCCGATGGCCTGGAGAAGTTCATAAGCAAATTGAAACGAGTCCATCAAATTGAAACCGTACATATCATCGTGAACTTTTGAAACTTCGACTCGCGGACCACCGTTGATAACGTCCCGGAATTGAATTATCCACGCTTGATCGCTGTCGTGGCGGTCCAGGGTGTATTGACGGTGAATCTTCATTTCTCCGGCCATATCCACGATAGTTTTCTTTACGTCAATAAACATCTTCGCATCTTTTAGGGCAATTGCCATTGTCACGTTCCTTTCTCTGTTTAGGTGACGTATTAACTATACACAAAGTTTAGTTCGGTGTGTGATTATTTCTGTGTTTTTTTTGGTTTCCATATCATTTGGCACCTGGTACAGAAATATCCCCTTCGACCTTCTATTTTTTTCATATTGGACCGTAGTTCTAAGCTGTTACAGTTTTTTCCGGCACACGTATCAATATGAGCGGAATCGGAAAAGTGTCCCATTAGACCGCTACCCTTTTCAGTTCGGCGAGCTGGTTCGCTATTCCTTCGACGTTGCGACTGCTACCGGGAGCAAGACACCGATCTACTGGAGAAAGATAACTAATACGCGTCATCGTGTCCGGGTGGCGTGTAAAGGTTTCTACCGCTTGATCGTGTGTCTGGCCGGACGCGACGTAGTGCCAGCGGTACGGTTCGTCCGGTTTTGTGTAGCGATACATCTGTGGAGCTCGTATTTCTAATTGATTCATATATTCCTTTGTGCGCCACTGGCCGAACGCTTCTCCGGCGTTATCGGGAAGTGAACCTTCCGACGTCATAATGATTCCGTCCGTATCGACGTGTACCACCAGACCACCGGCCGAATACATACCGTCGAGTGTCTGTACGCGAACGCGTGACGTAATCTCTGCGGCCACGTGGACACCGTAGATATGAGGAAGTCGACGAGAAGGAAGATCAACGGAGAATGGTTCGTTTCCTTTATCGTCGGCCCAGTGGACTTCTCCACGTTCCTCGCCGCGCATAGAGAACTGTCCCCACGTGGAATTAGCAATAGCCTTTGCGAGTTTGTCACCGCCATTAGGCAAACTGCGACCTTCCTGAGCAATTTGCCACCAGGGTCCGAATAGATCGAACGTGCGACGCGGAGCCCAGCACCGAATAACTTCTACTTCCACACCGCGAGCTATGGCGGCGGCAAGTTCGCGCCACGTCCATACTCCAGATATTTCGTGATACTGAAACTGGATAGCGTCTTTGGTAACGCGAACCGGGAGCGGCGCGTACGGTAGTTCGAGCGGTACAAACACGTTCGCTTCTACGAGTCCGGGCATATCGGGATCGAGTGTCGTAGATACGTCCACCGAGCGAAGGGATAACGCTATAGGCGCGGATGCCATCGCGGACGGATACGCGGCCTTAATATCCACCGACTTACAGTGGTTATAAGTGTCCGGTTTCCATATCTCTTGCCTACCGCCGAA
>Ga0007837_1000273_pt1 | contig 8831 bp, 8 predicted proteins | sample CryBogCBE31Jul07_FD_71226 | JGI IMG/M metagenome (GOLD analysis project Ga0007837, IMG submission 71226) | Freshwater microbial communities from Crystal Bog, Wisconsin, USA - CBE31Jul07 | ecosystem: Environmental > Aquatic > Freshwater > Lake | place: Crystal Bog, Wisconsin, USA | collected... | reverse complement strand
CCATGGAATGTGACACGTGATGCAGCATCTTCATTTTGAATCGACCACAAGTGAATCCAGGCAGCATCATTTTCAGAGATCGGCCCCACAATGTCGAAACTCCACTCCGAGGTGAGTGCTGCAGCCTGCAACATCGTATGTAACCCACGAGATTCGCGAACATCGCCGATGTATATCGCGCGAGGTTCTGGTGAGAGCGATCCGCTTTGAGTGAGATGAGTGGCATCAGGCAAGTTGCGCAAGAGAATGCGTTGCTTCGCTTTGAATGGCGGAACCTGCACATCAGCAACCGTTACGAGCGCTGCTCGAGCTGCAGACCTAGTTCCTACACGAGCAAGAAATGATGCCAATAGACCTGGTAGACCAAAGAGACGCTTTGCCCACTTCCGATCTTGAAGGAGTGAGAGATAATCCTCATAAACATCGGCGCAGTAGATCCTGCGTTTGAGCAGCGCGGTTAACCAGGTAAAGAACTGGGCCTCGGGTGCAAGGGTGTAGAGGATTCGACCAGATGCGCGCCATGGTGAATAGAAGGCTCGATGCAGGCGCCAGAGGAAACCCTTGCTCTGATTGACGGTGCGGATAGTTGCACCCTTGGGCGCATCGTGAGGATTGCCAATCGCAAAGATTTCTACGCTCTTGCCATCTCGAATGAGTGCATTCACGATTCGATGAAGCCGAGCATCAGCTAGCGATGCGCCGGGTGAGATGATCGATATATCTAGCACTATTACATATCTTCGAGGTTAGAAGGGAGCGTGCCCACTTCAAGGAACTTCAAATACTCTTCAACGATCTTGGCCGGTTCGCCATAGGCGAGAATTCTTCCCTTGTGCATCCAGATTGCCGTGTCGCAGAGATCGCTAATCGTTGCGAGAGCATGAGAGACGATGAGGATCGTTCGAGCTTCTTTGACGAGTTCGCGCATACGTAAGAATGACTTCTCTTTAAATGCCGCATCACCGGCAGAGAGCGCTTCGTCCAAAAGGAGAATATCGGGCGTCATGCTCACCGAGACGGCAAAGGCGACGCGGCCATACATACCGGATGAGTATGTGCGTACTGGCATATCGATGAAGCCATCTGGAAGGTCAGCGAAGGCTGCAATCTCATCGGTCTTTGAATCGATCTCATCGCGGGTAAGGCCTGCAGCTAAGCCACCAAGAATGATGTTGTCTCGACCAGAGAGCGAAGGATTAAATCCAACACCGAGTGCGAGGAGAGTAGAGATCTTGCCATTGACCATGATGCGACCAGTTGTTGGAGGCATGATTCCAGCGATTGCGCGCATGATCGTAGATTTTCCAGCGCCGTTAGCACCAACAATTCCCACAACAGAACCATGCGGGATATCGAGTGAGACCTTCTTAACTGCCTCTACCTGACGCATGCGAACCTTCTCGCCCTTCGACGCCCTCATCACTGCGTTCTTGAGTGTCTTCTTCGTATCGACGTTGATCTTGTAGGTGATCGATAGATCTTCGATCCGGATCGCTAGATCATCTGGCAAGAGGAAATCTTGCTTATAGCCTTTAACGGGAATCATCGTCGTCGATGGAGGCTTCGTTCCAAGGCGAATGACGCCATGGTCTCCATCTGCTGGAGTGAGAATCATTAGACGCGCACCGCGAAATCTCGTTCACGTGATGTAAAGAAATATGTTCCCATAGACAAGGAGAGAATGATCCAAGCGGCCATACCCACTAACTCTGCGACCGATGGGCTCACTCCGTCAATCCAAACGTGATAAGTGGCGGCAAGCGCGGGTCCAAGTGGGTTGAGGTAGATGAAGATGCGATGCCAGCCATGGAGCATCTCTGGCTTCCAGAGCACGGGTGATCCGTAGAGCCAGATACGAGTGGTGTATGTGAGGAGCTTGCTCGTATCGCGGAAGTAGACATTCATCACCGCAAATATCAACGAGAGGCCGAAGGCGGTGAGGGCGAGGGCAGCGATAATCAATGGCGCCCAGAGGTAGTTCCAATCGGCAAGTGGAATATGAGTCTTTGGGTAGAAGATCTTGCCGATGAGAACGACGGCAAAGTAGGTAGGAATGGTTGGCCAAAATTGTCCGAAAGCACGAACCGATGAGGAGAAGGGGAGGAGCGCTCGAGGGAATGCCTGATTGAGGATGAGTCGTCCGCCCGCGGTAATCGACTGCGCCCCATCGCTGATGATGTTCTGCGCGAAGTAGAACATAAAGATGCCGATCAAGATATGAGCGAGTGTGCTCAGCCCCGTTTTGCTATTTGCACCACCACGGAGAACTGTAACGAGGAGGAAATAGACGAGCGAGAGGAAGAGTGGGTTGAGAATTAGCCAAGCTTTACCCAACTTGGATTCCAGATATTCGGCTTTATCGGCGAAGCGCGCGAGCTCTAACGCAAAACTTCTGCGGTTCCAGAACTCTGTGAAGTAGGGAATCAGCGGAGGAGTCTTCGCCTTATGGGGCTCGAAGACTTGAATCAAGGGAGCGGTTGCGCTCTTCTTCCTCGACGTAGATGACTCCTGGGCGCTCATAGAGTCGAAGTCTAGTTACTTGCCGACGACCTTTCCACAACCGCGCTTTGTGCCCAGAAGGGTTCTTGGAGCCTGCTGCTGATCTCAATCTCCCCGAGGATCTGCACATTCGGCCGACCGCCGACCCAACGTTACGACTATAGAAAGGGTCTTAATGTGAGTAATCAAAAGTTCAAAACCCAATTGACGTCCCGGCTTGCCACCCGCTCCACTGCGCGAGGTGCCGTCGTAGTAGCTCTTGCTGCTGCGCTAAGTGCCCCTATTGCGATGGCCAATCTGAATATGGCAACTGCCGCACCAATCAAGAAGGCAGCAGCATCGACAAAGAGCGCAGCAGCATCGACGAAGAAGGCAGCAGTGAAGAAGGCAGCAGTGAAGAAGGCAGCAGTGAAGAAGGCAGCAGTGAAGAAGGCAGTGAAGAAAGCAGCCGTGAAGAAACCTGCCGCGAAGAAGGCAGTTATGAAAAAGAAGGCCGCCCCTGCTCGTCGAGCAGTTGCTAAATCACTGGTTGCAAAGCGTGCCGCGCTATCAAAGAAGGCAAGTGGAATTCGTGCTACGCGAGCAGCCAAGGCAACAACGGCACGAACATCTATTGCAAAGAAGGCAACACGAGTCCGTGCAGCAAGTGCAGCCGCAGTAGCAAGTACAGCTGGCGTAGCTCAGCAAACTGCGAAGAAGACGGGCAAGCGAGCAGCTCCAAAGAGTTCGAAAGCGACGGGAAAGAGTGATAATAAAAGCGGAGCTAATGCCGCACCAAAAGTCGCAAAAACAAAGCGGGTCAGTAAGGCTTCAGATGCAATCGCCCCAACATTCCTTCCGGCTTCGACACCGATGACAACACCTGAAGGGCCAACGAGTACAACAGCAGAGGCACCTGCCACCGGAGTCACCGCACCGACGGCTGGCACCGCAGCCACCGCATCTACGGCAGCCTCGACATCAACAGCAAATAAGGGAAGAAAGAGCGCCCCTGCGAAGAAGAAGACAAGTTCAACCAGAAAGAGCACCAAAGGCAAGCGCGCGGTAAAGCGAATCCGTGCCAAGCTCTAATAAGGAATCCCTCGTCACCGAGCGGAGTACCCGTAATAGCGTTCCCTCTTGTGGGGGCGCTATTGCAGGAGTACCGTCAGTAAGCGAAGCGAGAATTAGGAGTTCGGAATGAATATTGTTCTTCACACGCGAAACGCTCATTTGGCAGACGACTTTAGCGAGATTGCCCGAGAGAAGTTGCAATCAATGTCTCGATTTAATGTCGTGATTGATGGAGTGAAAGTTGAGATTAAGCATGAGAGCAATCCGCACCATGGTAAGAATTCACATATCGTCACGCTGACCTCTCACGGTGCCGGCCCCTTTCTCAGATCTGAGGGTGAGGGATTCAACGACCTTGCAGCCTTTGATAAGGCCGTCGCGAGCCTTGAATTGCAGATTCGTAAGATCCACGAGCGCTCAAAAGATGTCCCGCACGAGACCGTGATCACCCATTTAGCCACGAGCTGACCCTCAGATCCTGCGATACTTCTCGCATGCTTGGGAAGAGGATCGGCGCCTTGCTTATGGCGAGCGTGAGAGATACCCGCGAACTCTTGCCTGAACGAAGATTCGAATTTCAACTCATTCTCAACGCCTGGTTTCGGAGGATTATCCTCAGGGGAGAATCAGATGGAGTCATTATCGGCTCCTCAAATTCTGCGAATCAAGCGACCGCCTGGGCAGCTGCCCTGAATTACGATCGCAAAAATCTTCCCGAAAAATTTAGATCAATCTCTATCAGAATCTCGAGTGAAGAATCACATGGTTGGTTCAGAGTTGATCATGAAATTTCGACAGTTCAACGAAACGATCTGGCATTTCGCGAGAATTTGCTTAGGAACCTCTTCTCGCAGAAGCGAGCCATCCTCATTGAATCGATGCGCCCATACTTCGCCTTTCGAAAGCGAAAGCTGGGATTTGCTGCAAAGTTTGCTATTGATGATCTCGTGCTGCTACGTCGGATGGGGAAGAAGGTAGGGCTCATTTTTCATGGCAGTGATATCCGCGATCCGCTTGCACATGCTGCCCGCAATCCATACTCACCATTCATCTCTCAGGATCCTGCAATCCAAGAAGCGGTAATCGATCTGAACAAGCGCTCGCAGGCAAATCGCGATTTACTACCCAAGGTACGAGCGCTTCAAATACCCACATTCATTACAACTCCGGATCTCTTCTATGAAATTCCTTGGGCAACCTGGCTACCAGCGGTTATAGAGATGGAGAAATTCGGCGAGGTGGCAGATTCCTCACCACTCTTCTCCTCGGAGAAATTACGAGTTCTCTATATTCCAAGTCGCTCGTGGATTAAATCAGCTCACCTGATCACCCCTGTGCTCGAGAAGCTACATGCCGAAGGCGTGATCGAATGGAAGAATTGGGTTGAAAATGGCGCAGTTGCGCATGATGAGATTCCAACCCTACTCTCACAATCAGATATCGTGATCGATCAATTTATTGGACTCTTCGGTGTCTTCGCCTTGGAGGCAGTTGCAGCAGGGCGCATAGTTCTAACCTATGTTGATGAGGCCCATTCACATCACCCAACCCCGCCACATGTAAACGTCACTCCCGCCACCTTAGAGAGTGAGATTCGTCGAGTGGCTCGTGATCGAGAATTGACCAGGATTCGTGCGCAACGAATTGTGGGCGGCGGAGGCATAGGTGCTGAACCGAAACTCAGCTTCGAGGAGGTACCACTTCACGAGGGCTTGAAGGCCGGTCGGGATTTCGTAACTTTTTATCACGATGGAACCTATAGCGCTGATGTCATTCGTCGAAGACTTGGAATCGAGTAGAGAATGCAAAAGGTAGTCAGTGGCCTGACTGAAGGATGGTGGATGTTCTTCGACACCTTCTGGGCCCTTCTCTTTGGTTTTGTTCTCTCCGGTGCTATCCAAGCCCTAGTAACAAGGAAGCAAATGCAAGCCATCATGGGCGATCACAGACCCTCCACAATTGCGCGCGCATCCTTCTTCGGAGTAGTGAGTAGTTCATGCTCCTATGCGGCGAGCGCCTTAGCGCACTCGATATATAAAAAAGGTGCCGACTTCACCGCCTCTATGGTCTTTATGTTCGCCAGCACTAATCTCGTGATTGAACTTGGAATCGTTCTCTGGTTCTTGATCGGCTGGCAATTTGCTCTCGCTGAATTTCTAGGTGGGGCAGTGATGATTCTGCTTTTGACTCTTCTGCTGCCTCGGTTTTTCTCTTCTCTTGAGGAAAATAGGAAAGCGAGTGCTGATCCCTCCCTCCTTGAAACTTCTCAGGCGAAAGATGGAGTGCGTAGCGTCTCGTTCCTCGCGAAAGTTCGCGCAGCCGCCGGCTTCACTATGGGCGATTTCCTCATGCTCCGATGGGAATTGATCATTGGCTTTATAGTCGCAGGGTTAGCCGTGAAGGTTCTCCCATTTTCATTCTGGAAGGCGCTCTTCCTGTCGGGTCATGGATTCTGGTCGACCCTCGAAAATGTCATCGTCGGGCCGGTTCTCGCATGTATCTCCTTTGTCTGCTCCGTCGGAAATGTGCCTCTGGCGGCAGCGCTTTGGAGAGCTGGGATCACTTTTGGGGGAGTGATCGCTTTTATCTTCGCTGACTTGATCTCCCTGCCGCTGTTGCTGATCTATCGCAAGTACTACAGCGCGAAAATGGCGTTAAAGCTCACACTGATCTTCTGGTTCGTAATGAGTGTCAGTGGATTAATAACAGAAGGTATTTTCACCGCTTTGAAGGCAACTCCGGCGCATCTCACGATCCCTATGGGGAATAAGCATTTTGGCATGAATGCAACCACAGTATTGAACGCAATCGCGCTCGTTCTTGCTGGTCTGGTCTATTACTTCTATAAGCAAAGAGTTACCTCAGTTGATAATGATTTTGCCCAAGATCCAATCTGTGGAATGCAAGTGAGAAAGAGCGATGCGCCGGCTTCGTGGGTCCACCATGGGGTTTCCTACTACTTCTGCATGCAGAGCTGCAAAGAGGCTTATATGAATCAAGTTGAAACGGAATCTACTGGGTCGGAGAACTAGATCCGAGTTTTACTTGGGACACGTGAGCCCAAACTCACCCTGAACGGCTGCTGGTACTTTCCCACAACCAACTAGTGCAGTTCCAAAATCTTGGATCTTCCAGCCGTTCTTGGTCGCGCTTGCCCAGCCATAAGCATTATCCGTTATAGGAAGGTAGGGGACGCTGGTAAAGATCATCCAGTGCTTATCTATATTGGAGTAGCGAACATCGACGATCGCTGCGAAGTATTCATCATTACCAAATTGTTGAGAGCTAAGGTCGCGAGTGATCGAACTCGGTACTGGTGAACCAGCCTTGTAGGTTGCGTTATCGCCGGCGAAGTGATTTGGATAAGTGGCAGTTAGGCTCCAAGGTACATAGACGTAAGGGAGCTCGCCTGCAGTTGCATTTGGCCAGGTTAATTTCCACCCCGCCGGGGTCGAGATTCCTATCGGCAGTTTTTTATTTATTTGAGCATCGACCGCCTTGGAATCCCAGTTTTGTAACTTCGGATAATTACTTTCAATATCCTTTATTAGCAGCGTGATTCCATCGCGGAGTTTGGAATCCTCTGGCCTGAGATCAGGATTTGTAGGCCCACAGGCTGTTAAAAGAAAGAGCGATCCCATAATAAGTACAAGTAATCTGCTTCGGAACGAGCGGATGAGATTCAACCCGAGAGACTTTCGCGCCTTCGCAATATTTTCGCCAGCACTTTCTTTCATGACGCCACTCTAATCTTAAAAGTGCGTCTTGGGCGCAACTTTAGCAACCTCCTATCCCGACTCGTGCTGCTAGCCCAGGTACCTCGTAACTAAGAGTTACTTGAATATCGCTCTCTGATCACTTTTGAGGTGAAATTGATGGCTAGCCTGTGGATCTAACTTCACGTCTCTCTTGGAATTGCTTCTCTTCGCACATGACTGATTCACAGGTTTCTGAATTTGGAAAGATTGCCGAGTTAATGGGAGACCCTTCTGTTGAGGAGCTCTGGATTAATTCTCCGCACCGAATCTTTGTTGCTCGATCAGGAGTAAGTGAACTTACTAACCTTGTGATGAGTAGTGAAGAAGTCCGTGAATTAGTAGAACGATTGCTGATGTGGGGCGGACGTCGGCTCGATCTCTCGCACCCCTTTGTTGATGCGAGATTGCCCGATGGAAGCAGATTGCACGTTGCCATTCCAGAAGTTACAGCGGCGCATTGGGCTGTGAACATTCGTAAACACCTACTTAGAGGGAAGTCCCTCGAGGAGTTAGCGGCGATCGGGGTGATGTCAGAGTCGATCTCCTCCTATCTCGCCGAGGCGGTATCTACTGGGCTCAATATCTTGGTGAGCGGGTCAACTCAGGCCGGCAAAACGACTCTTCTCAACGCGCTAGTAAGTGCGGTTCCGCCGGGTAACCGTGTTGTGACAATTGAAGAAGTCTTTGAATTGAAGCCACGCGTCTCTGATTGTGTTGCACTTCAAACCCGTCCCGCCAATGTGCAGGGTGAAGGTGAGATTCCACTTCGCCGCTTGATCAAAGAAGCGCTGAGAATGCGACCTTCGCAATTAGTGGTCGGAGAGATTCGCGAAGCTGAATCACTTGATCTGTTGATCGCTCTCAATTCAGGAATACCGGGAATGGCAACGATTCACGCAAACTCAGCCCGTGACGCAGTTTCAAAATTGCAAACTCTTCCGCTCTTGGCAGGGAAGAACATATCGCACGAATTTGTCACACCAATAGTCGCCTCTTCGATCGATATGGTCGTTCACACGACTATTGCTCGCCGGGGCGCTGCCGAAGATAACAAGGGCTCCAGCCGCGGTGGCATGAGGCGGGTAGTTGAAATTGTGGCCCTCACCGGGAGAGTGGAGAGCGGAAGAGTAGAGATTGAGCCACTCTTTACCTTCCATAATGGCGAGTATCTTCGCGGGCTCGGGGACCCTCGCCGAATATTTAATGATCGAGCGAGTCGAACTGAACCTGAGCTTCTTCGTGAGGGGCTCAACGCGTGAGGATCAAAGCCAATCAATCGACAAGTTTTGCCTTTCGTACGATCTCCCTTAGCCACATGAGTATCATCACGATTCTCTGCTGTGGCGTCGCCGCGTTCTCGGGAGAATTGATTCTCGGAGTACTTGTTCTGCCTATCGCAATTTTGATTCGTCGAAGCATTTCTGTACGTAGAATCGAGAGAGATAGAGTCGCATTATCAATGCTGTGGCCTGAGATTATTGATCACATAATTTCGGGATTACATTCGGGTCTATCTCTGGC
>Ga0007837_1000246_pt1 | contig 9201 bp, 10 predicted proteins | sample CryBogCBE31Jul07_FD_71226 | JGI IMG/M metagenome (GOLD analysis project Ga0007837, IMG submission 71226) | Freshwater microbial communities from Crystal Bog, Wisconsin, USA - CBE31Jul07 | ecosystem: Environmental > Aquatic > Freshwater > Lake | place: Crystal Bog, Wisconsin, USA | collected... | reverse complement strand
GCCGAATGGCTCGACCTGCGCGGGGTGGACAGCATCGTCACTCTGCAAGAAGGCAACACGCCTCTGATCTACGCCGAGCGGCTCTCCGAGCGCGTTGAGGCGAAGGTCTATCTGAAGTATGACGGCCTGAATCCCTCGGGGTCGTTCAAGGACCGCGGTATGACCATGGCCATCACCAAGGCCAAGGCGCAGGGCGCGCAGACCGTGATTTGTGGCTCGACCGGCAACACCTCGGCAGCGGCCGCCGCCTATGCCGCCAAGGCCGGTATGGACTGTGTCGTGTTGGTTCCTGAGGGAAAGATCGCGATGGGCAAGTTGGCGCAGGCCATCGTCTACGGCGCCAAGGTGCTGCAGTTGCGAGGCAACTTCGACCAGGCATTGAATCTCGCGCGTGAGCTCACGCAGCACTTGCCAATCACCATCGTGAACTCGATTAACCCCGAGCGCATCGAGGGGCAAAAGACCGGCGCCTTCGAACTTATTGACGTCCTCGGTGACGCACCGGACTACCTCGCGATTCCCGTTGGCAACGCCGGCAACATCACCGCCTACTGGCGAGGCTTTCACCAGTTCCACTTCGCGGGCAAGGCCACCAAGCTCCCCAAGATGTATGGATTCCAGGCGGCGGGCGCCGCACCTATTGTCCTTGGCCACCCCGTGGAGAATCCCGAGACCATCGCCACGGCCATTCGTATTGGCAACCCCGCGAGCTGGGTACCCGCGCTCGAGGTGATCGCCGAATCGCACGGTGACATTCGTGCGGTGACGGACGAAGAGATTCTCGACGCCTACCGTTACGTTGCTCGCTACGAGTCGATTTTCTGCGAACCGGCCTCGGCGGCCTCCGTCGCGGGCATTTTGAAGTACGGGGTAGAAAAGGGCTCGACGGTCGTCTGTGTGCTGACCGGAAACGGCCTCAAGGACCCGGACGTCGCTATTTCCAATTCGGCAATGCCAACCGTGGTGGATGCCGACTTGGGGGCCCTGCTGCGCGAGCTGCAGTAGGCCAGCGCCCACTTGCGCGCGGGTGACAGCGCTGCGCTACACTTCAGACGTCGTTCACATCAGGCCTTTGCGGCGATGTGCGGAACTCTTCCACTTTCGACAGTTCTCGTTCTTCCCACGACCTTCTTTTCGACTCGTGGCGAGAAAGGATCCTTATATGGCTGAAAAGCCCAGCAACCCTTCGCGACAAAATCTCGAAGCGAAGTCCAAAGACGACCTCGTGACGCTTGCCAAGGCGGCCGGTGTCGACGTTGGCCCACGCGCCACTAAGTCTTCAATCATCGCGGCCCTGGCCGGTGGCACCAGCGCCCCCGCTGCAGATGGCCCGAGCGAGTCCCGACCCAAGGGCGCCATTCGTTCGCGACGCACGGTGGCGACGCCGGATGATGACTTTGAATCAATCCTCAATGACTACGCCGCCGAACCAGCTGCCAGTGCGGCACCTTCGACCCCAGCAGCGTCATCGACCTCTAGCGAGGCTCCCGCAGAGCGTCCTGCGCGCCCCGCTCGTGAAGAGCGTCAGGGCGGCCAGGGGAACCAAGGCCAGCGTCAGAACAACCAAGGTGAGCGTCAGCCCCGTGACTTTGGCAATGACAGTAACGCTCGTAACAACAACCGTCGCAACCGTCGCAATCGCAATGGCCGCGAGCGCTTTGGTGACTCGCTGCCCAACACCGACCAGCCGTACAACGGCGAACTCGTCGACATCCAGGGCATCTTGGACCTGCGCGACGACGGCTACGGCTTCTTGCGAACCCGCGGTTTTAGCCCTGCGCCGACCGACGTCTACGTCGCCATCAACCAGGTGCGTCGCTACAACTTGCGCAAGGGCGACGTCGTCACGGGTGGCTTCCGTCCCGCCGCGTCGAACGAGAAGTATCCCGCACTGTTGCGTGTTGACACCGTGGCGGGCTTCGACCCCGAAGTCGCCAAGTTGCGCCCTCGCTTCGAAGACCTCACTCCACTGTTCCCGGACGAGAAGCTCAAGCTCGAGACACTCGACGGCAAGAGCGACTTGACCCCGCGCATCGTTGACTTGTTGGCGCCAATTGGTAAGGGACAGCGCGGACTCATCGTGTCGCCACCCAAGGCCGGTAAGACGACGATCATGAAGCAGATCGCCCAGTCAATCGAGGCCAACAACCCCGAGGTGCACTTGATGGTCCTGCTCGTTGACGAGCGTCCCGAAGAAGTCACGGACATGCGTCGCAGCGTGAGTGGTGAAGTGATTGCCTCGACGTTCGACCGTCCGGCCGATGAGCACACGCACATCGCTGAACTCTGCCTCGAGCGCGCCAAGCGCTTGGTGGAGCAGGGTCGAGACGTGGTCATCATCCTGGACGGTATTACCCGTCTGGCGCGCGCTTACAACTTGGCCGCACCAGCCACGGGACGCATCATGTCCGGTGGTGTCGACTCCGGTGCCCTCTACCCACCAAAGAAGTTCTTTGGTGCGGCGCGCAACATCGAAGAAGGTGGCTCCCTGACGATTCTGGCCACGGCACTGGTCGAGACCGGATCGAAGATGGACGAAGTCATTTTCGAAGAGTTCAAGGGAACCGGCAACATGGAGCTCAAGCTCGACCGTCGTCTCGCTGAGCGTCGTCTCTACCCGGCCATTGACGTCAATGCCTCGTCGACTCGTCACGAAGAACTCCTGTTCAAGAAGGAAGTTCTGCCGCAGGTCTGGCGTCTGCGCCGCGTCTTGAACGGCCTCGTCGCCGACGGCCGCGAGGCCGCGGGCCTCGAGTTGTTGATCGACAAACTCCGTACCACGCCGTCAAATGACGTGTTCTTAGCCGAGATTGCCAAGGGCCCGGCCCCGACCAGTTGATTTTGCAGTAAACTCTTCCTTCGCACTAAGGAGCGACAATGAAAGCTGACATCCACCCTCACTACGGCGAAGCCACGGTGACCTGCTCGTGTGGCAACACCTTCGTGACCAAGTCGACGAAGTCGTCGTTGTCAATTGAACTTTGCAACGAGTGCCACCCGTTCTTCACCGGCAAGCAGAAGCTCGTCGACACCGGTGGTCGCGTCGAGCGCTTCCAGCGCCGTTACGCCCAGAAGACCGACAAGGCGCGCGCTCCTAAGGCCTAGGCCGACGGACAGCCCGCCGTGCGCTCACTCGACGAAACGCTGGCCGCACTCGAAGAGGAACTTCGTTCCGTCGAGACGGCCCTCGCCCAACCTGACGTAGCCTCCGACCTCGCTCGGCTGCGGGACCTGTCACGCCGCCACAAGCAGTTGGCGGAAATCAACGTCGCCTGGAACGAACTCAAGGGCGTGCAGTCAGACCTCGCGACGGCGCGCGACATGTTCAACGAGTCCAGTGGTGACGACCGCGAACTCTGGCGCGACGAAGTCAACGAGGCCGAAGCCAAGATTCCCGAACTCGAGATGACGCTCGAGACGCTCCTGCTGCCCCGCGACCCTAACGAAGGTCGCAACGTCTTGTTGGAGATCCGTGGCGCCGAAGGTGGCGAAGAGGCGAACCTCTTCGCCTCGGACCTGGCCGAAATGTACCGCCGGTACGCCGCCATTCGTGGCTGGAAGCTCGAAGTCGTGGAAGAACGCCCCTCTGACCACGGCGGCCTCGACGAAGCAACCTATTTGATCAAGGGCGATGACGCCTGGACGCGCATGGCCCACGAAGCCGGTGTGCACCGCGTGCAACGCGTGCCCGCCACCGAAGCCAAGGGCCGTGTCCACACGTCGTCGGCCACGGTGTCAATTCTCCCCGAGGCCGAAGAAGTTGATGTCGCCATTGACATGAACGAGTTGAAGATTGACGTGTATCGATCCTCGGGCCCCGGTGGCCAGAGCGTGAACACGACGGACTCCGCCGTGCGCATCACGCACTTGCCCACGGGCATCGTGGTGTCGATGCAGGACGAGAAGAGTCAGATCCAAAACCGCGTCAAGGCGCTCGTGGTGTTGCGCTCGCGCTTGCTCAAGGCCGCCCAAGATGCGCAGGCCACCGAACTCGGCGACCTCAAGCGCTCCCAGATTGGCGCTGGTGGGCGCAGCGAGAAGATTCGCACTTACAACTTCAAAGAGAATCGCGTCACTGACCACCGCATCAACTTGACGACCTACACGCTCGACGCCGTGCTGGCCGGTGACCTCGACACCTATATCGATGCGCTGCTGGCCGACCAACGCGCCCGACAACTGGCCGAGAGTGGCGGAAACTAGTTTCGACCCGGTCGCCGAGCTCGTGGCGCTCGGCATTGAGCGGCGCGAAGCGCGCTGGCTGATCGAGGAGTTCTTGCCCGGTGGTCTCGTCGACGAGATGCCCGTGGTCCGCGCGGCGGCACAGCGTCGACTCAACGGCGAGCCGCTGCAGTACATCATTGGCCACTGGCCCTTTCGCTCGCTCGACTTAGACGTGGATCCCCGCGTCTTAATTCCCCGCCCCGAAACCGAGGAGCTCGTCGACGTCGCGTTGTCGACCTTGGCGCACGGCTCCCCGGCTCCCCTCATCGTTGACTTGGGCTGCGGATCAGGCGCCATTGGTCTGTCACTCCTCGCGGAACTGGCGGCGCGTGGTGTCGTGGCCACGCTCGTGGCGGTCGATGAGTCAACCGAGGCGCTGGCGGTTGCCAAGCGCAATGCCCTCAAGCACCGGTTGCTCTCCGCGTCATTCGTGCACTCGTCATGGTTCGACTCCCTCGACCCCTCACTGCGAGGCCACATCGATCTCATCGTTACCAACCCGCCCTACATCGGCGAAGAGGAGTTCGCGACGCTTGATCCAGTTCTCTCCTTTGAACCACTTGGTGCACTCGTGGCTCCCGACAAGGGTGGCACGCAAGGGTTTGCGGACATCGCCCATATCCTCGACGAAGCACTGTCGTGGCTGACGCCCGGTGGCGCCCTGGTGATGGAACACGGTGCCGACCAGCGTGACGCGACGTTGCGCCACGCCCGTGAGGTCGGCTGGGTCGAGTGCGAGGACCTCGACGACCTGAGCGGACGGGCGCGCATGTTTGTGGGGCGGCGACCATGATTGGCGTCATCACCATTGAGGCGGCCGCTGACGTCGTGCGCGGTGGCGGGGTCGTCGTTGTGCCAACGGACACCGTCTACGGACTGGGCGCGTTAGTGACGAACCCCACCGCGGTGGCCAACATTTTCGTCGCCAAGCGTCGGCCCCGAGACGTCGCGTTGCCGGTCATGGTGGCCAGCGAGGCCCAGCTGCGCGAACTGGGTGTCGAGATCTCTCTTGAGGCCCGAGCCCTGATGGACGCCTTCTGGCCCGGTGCCTTGACCATCGTGATGCCCGTCTCGCCCGCATTGGCCGCATTGACGGGGGCGACTGACTCCGTCGGCTTTCGCCTGCCGGCCCAACCGGCGCTGCGCGCGCTGCTCGAGGCCACCGGTCCGCTGGCCGTTACGAGCGCGAACCGCCACGGGGAGCCCCCGTGCACCACGGCCGAAGAGGCCAGGGTTCTGTTCGACGACGGGGTGGCCGGCGTGGTGGATGGCGGCACCTGCGACGGCACCGTCTCGACGGTGGTGCGGGTAGGGGAGTCATGGGAGATTCTGCGTGCCGGTGCGGTTGATGCGTCGGAGATATCTGCCGTTCTGGGCCCGCCAAAGAACTAGGCCCTTAGACCTGCGCCACTAGGCTAGGCCTATGAAAATCGCACTCGGGTCAGACCACGCGGGCTTCGAACTCAAAGATGCCCTCCTCGCCGTTTTGGCGCAGCGCGGCATCGAAGTTCTCGATCTTGGCGCCCACGACGCAACGACGTCGGTGGACTACCCCGACTTTGGCGAGGCCGTTGGCCGTGCCGTCGTTGAGGGCCGCGCCGACCTCGGTATCGCCGTCTGCGGTACCGGTATCGGTATCTCTATTGCCGCCAACAAGGTTCCCGGTGTTCGCGCCGCACTCGTGCACGACGTGACGTCGGCTCGTTTGGCGCGCGAGCACAATCACGCCAACGTGCTGTGCCTCGGCGCACGCATGATTGGTATCGCTGTCGCCACCGACGCCGTTGGCGCTTGGCTCGACACCCCACCGGGTGAGGGCCGTCACGTTGGACGCATTGCCAAGCTGGCTGCACTCGATGCAGTGAACCCCTAAGGAAGGATCCCCCATGACCGCATCCCCATTTGACTCCTACATCGTCAACGACGACGAGGTTGTCTCGCTGTTGAGCCGAGAATGGGCTCGCCAGACGAGCACCTTGCAGCTCATTGCTTCGGAAAACTTCGCCTCGCCATCGGTGATGGCTGCTACTGGTTCGATTTTGACAAACAAGTACTCCGAGGGATACCCCGGACGTCGGTACTACGGCGGTAACCAGATTGTTGACGAGATTGAGGACCTGGCTCGCCGCCGCCTCTGCGCGCTCTTTGGCGCCGACCACGCCAACGTGCAGCCCCACTCGGGCGCGAACGCCAATGTGGCGGTGTACCAGGCACTCTTGAACCCCGGTGACACCGTCTTGGCGATGCGCCTGGACCAGGGTGGTCACTTGACCCACGGTTCGCCGGCGTCAATTACGTCCAAGATTTGGAACTTCGTCTCCTACGGCGTGACGCCACGCTCTGATGACCCCGAAAACCCAGGTGAAATGATCGACTTCGACAACGTTCGTGCCCTCGCACTGGAACACCGTCCGAAGTTGATTGTGGCCGGCGCCACCGCCTACTCGCGTCAGATTGACCCCGCACCATTCCGCGAAATCGCTGACGAAGTCGGCGCGCTGTTGATGTTCGACTCGGCGCACGTTGCCGGTCTGATTGCCGGTGGCTCGCACCCCAACCCCGTGCCCTACGCCGACGTCGTGTGCTTCACGACGCACAAGACGTTGCGTGGTCCACGCGGTGGCGCAATCCTCTGCCGTGAAGAGCACGCCAAGGCCATCGACATGGCCGTCTTCCCTGGCCAGCAGGGTGGGCCCCTCGAGCACGCGGTGGCCGCCAAGGCCGTTGCCTTTAAGGAAGCGGCGCAGCCCGCCTTCGCGACGTACACCAACCAGATTGTGACCAATGCCCGCGCGTTTGCGGTCTCGCTGGCCAACGAGGGCTTCCGGCCCGTCTCGGGTGGTTCGGACAACCACATGGTGATTGTTGACTTGCGCGACTTCGACGCCGAGTTGACCGGCAAGGTCGCTCAGGAAGTGCTGGACCGTGCCGGTATTACCACCAACCGCAACCAGATCCCCGACGACCCCCGCAGCCCCTTCGTGACGTCGGGTGTGCGCGTTGGTACCGCGGCGGAAACAACGGCTGGTATGCAAGAATCTGAGTTCGCTGTCATCGCGTCGTTGATGGCTCGCGCGCTCCGCCACCGCGAGGACGAGTCAGTAATTGAGGCCGTTCGCAATGAGGTCGCCGTGTTGACGAGCGCCTTCAACCCCTACGCCCGCTTCACGAAGTAACCCATGCAGGGACTCGGCGTCTACGGACTGATCGCGCTCGTGGGCGCCATCGTCACGTTGCTCGTCAATCCCCCCGCCAGAGAGATTTCGGTGCGTTTGGGTTATTCGGCCGAGCCCGATGCCCGCAAGGTCCACAAGGTGGTCACCCCCTACGGTGGGGGAGGCGCGATGTTTGTCGGCTTCTGTGTGGCGTTGTGCGCGGCACTGGCCTTTCCGGTCACGCGCGCCGTCATCTTCGGATCACGCGAAATGCTCGGCGTCTTGCTCGCCACCGGCGTGATGTTTGTCGTCGGCGTGCTCGACGACTTCCGCGACATGTCGGCCCCGGCCAAAGTGGGCGGACAGGTGCTGGCGGCGACGATTTTGTATTTCAGCGGCTGCACGATGTATCAGTTGAAGTTGCCTTTCGCTGGCTTCATTGTGCTGGGGCCGTCCGTGTTGCCGATCATTACGGCTATTTGGGTCTTCGCCCTCTCCAACGCCATCAACCTGATCGACGGGCTCGACGGCCTGGCCGGTGGCATTGTGGCCATTGCCTCGGGGACGCTCTGTGTCTACGGCCTTCGGCTCGAGCAGCTCGGTTTTCTGCCGTCGTCCAACGTCGGACCACTCATTGCCGCTCTGACCTTCGGCGTGTGCGTCGGATTCTTAAAGGACAACTTTCATCCGGCCAAACTCTTCATGGGTGACGCCGGTGCGCTCATGCTGGGTCTCTTAATGAGTGCCTCCACCATGGTGATTGGTGGTCGTACCGCGCCCGCCGGCGGTGTGACCTTTTTCTTCTTCGCACCACTGCTGATCCCGGTGTTCATCTTGGGCGTGCCGTTGACCGACGCAATCTTCGCGTTTCTCCGCCGCACACTCTCTGGTCAGGGATTCCATACCCCTGACAAGAACCACATTCACCACCGATTGATGCGTTTGGGCCACGGGCATCGTCGCACCGTGTTGATCCTCTGGCTCTGGACAGCCCTGCTGTGCGGTTTTGTGCTCTTCCCGCTCTTCTACCCGAGCGCCAACGTGTTCTTGCCGGCGGCCGTCGGCGTGATGATTGTGGTCTTTGTCACCTGGTCGAGCCCCTTCCTCACCCGTGAGCGTCGGGCCGAGCGGGCCTCGAGTCGGAGCAATTCGTGAGCGAAGACGAGAAGTCATCGACCGCTGCGGCGTTGCCGGGGTGGGCGGCCTTCTTGACCATGGGCTCAACGATCGCGCTCTGCGAGGCGTTGGGGGTCGTGGCCGGCCTCGAAGTCGATCACCACTTCTCAACGGCACCGGTGGGCATCCTCATCGGAGTAGTGTTGGGGACAGTTATTGCCGTGGTCAGCGTTGTCCGCCAAGTCCGCCGGTATTTGTAACGGAACTACTGTGCTCGACGACCTTTCTCCCACCACACTGCCGCGCCTGATGCGCCGAACCATCTGGGCTGCCCTCATCATGGGCACCATCGGTTTTATCGTGGCGATTGAGGTCAACCCCTTCGCCGGCCTGGGCGAGGCCATCGGCATCGCCATGGCGATTTTGAATCTCCGCTTTCTCGACAAGCGCGTCGCCCAGCTCGAAATGGGCGGGGAGAAGACCACCAAACTTCTCCGCCGCCAACTTGGGTCCAATACACTGGTGCGACTGGTCGCGGCAACGGTTATTGTCTTTGCGGGCTTGTTCATCAGCACACCCCTAGGAATAGGAATTGTTGCGGGACTGGTTATTTATCAAATCGTGTTTGTGGCTAATCTTTTGAAGGTTGTCATGAGCCAAGGGAGACCATAAGTGAAGACGCTGTACGCAGCGAAGACCATCGAAG
>Ga0007837_1000243_pt1 | contig 9254 bp, 19 predicted proteins | sample CryBogCBE31Jul07_FD_71226 | JGI IMG/M metagenome (GOLD analysis project Ga0007837, IMG submission 71226) | Freshwater microbial communities from Crystal Bog, Wisconsin, USA - CBE31Jul07 | ecosystem: Environmental > Aquatic > Freshwater > Lake | place: Crystal Bog, Wisconsin, USA | collected... | reverse complement strand
AAACCCTTTTCCTTATGGGTTTTATTAGCTAAATCGTAATCAGGTTGAAGTTTGGTTTCGGAAGGAAGTGCAGGATCTGGGGCAAACTGATCTTTTCGAGGGAGTGGAGTGGCACAGCCATTACTTGCTTTTGTTTCCCACCACTCTACCAATACTGGATAATGCAGTGTTTTAGAATAAGTAGTAGTATAGTTTGTATGTTTTAATACTACCAAGTCTTGTGATTGTGATTTCGCTTGATCTATTATAGATACAAGGATTAAAATGCTAATGAAAAACTTTTTCATGTTTTATTTTTTTATTATTAAAGGTGTTTTTGTTAATGTTCCATCTATTTTTACTAAAATTAAGTCATAAGTGCCGTTAGGAAGTTGTGAAAAATCGTCTGTTTTTGTCAACTCTCCTAATGCAGAACTTATTCCATAGCTTTTATAAACCTTGCCTTGTAAGTCAGCAACCTGTAAAGCATATTTTTCATTTGGAGAAAGTAAAAAAGACATAGTAACCGAACCTGTCGTTGGGGTAGGATACACATTTAAAGTTCCAACTGATGCTGGAGTACTTATGTTTGGCATTGGAGTATCATTTACTTTTGTACAAGCGAATGATAAAAATACTATTGATAAAAGAATTAATTTTTTCATTTGAAATTATTTATTCCGATAATTTTTATTGTATTGTTATTAAGATTTATACCTAATTGATTGCCTTTGTTATCTGCCGCATCCATATTATCGGTTACAAATATGTTTGTATTTATATCAGCTGCAGGAGTTTTTGCTTTAAACCTCGCTATAAATGGAGTTGCTTTACCTGATAAAGGTTCTTTTAGAGTTTTATCAATGCCGCCAAACTTCAAGTTTCCATTAGCGTTTTTATAAAAGTTTAACCAACTGGCATTAGTATAAGATTGCAAAGTATCTAAGGTTAGCTTAGTGGAATCATAACTGATTTCAAATTGTAACCCACACACACTCATCGTTCCAGCATCAATAGTAAATGGTATAGATATATAATCGTTAGTTACAACAGAATTATTAAGATTTACAACAATCGGTGATTTTGCAACGTTTGGAGTATTAACAAATGAAAATGATTTTATTGTTCCATCTGGAGCTACTACCTGACTTGAATGTGATCTATTTACATCTCCTGCTATTAAATAGTTCAAATTAAGATTTTGATTTATGGTGCTTGTTTTAAAGTAGATATAATCTTTTATACCCCTATTCCAATTTGAAGTTGAAAGGACGTTAAAACTATCTCTTTGCATTAAATACAACCCTGATTGGAATGTATTTGTACCCGCAACCTCTGCGAGCAATAGATATGGATCTGCCCCATCAAACCTACCATTATAGTTTACATCCGCAGCTAAATATCCAACACCAGTCATTATGTTAGTATTGTTAAAAGTGCCATCTATGTTTTGATTGCCAAATTCGTTTAGTGCGGCAGTTGCATCTGATACTGTAACTGCATAACTAGTTCTCAAATTGAGGCTATCTACATTTATTAGTACTTTATATGCCGTATTGGGTTTAAGCTCAGTTGAAAGCTTGAAATCACCTGCAACATTAGGGAATGCAACAGCTTGAAATACGCCAGTAGTTGAGTCTATGAATGTTAAATAAGTATTTGGACAAGCGGCATTCATATATAAATTTCCTGTAACCAAAGCATTAGCAGCTGCATCAAGATTTATAAATGTAGATTTGGGATCTGGCATATATGAACTTGTGTAAGTTCCTGATTTATCCCAACACGCAGCAAAATTCATATAAATAGAATCGTATTGCGTACCTGCACTAAGATTATTAATCTTTAATCTTAGCTTTAGAATATCCCCATCAACTAAATCATTATTTGAAGTTATAGATAAATAAGACCTATATATGGCATTATTACTATTCTGATTATATGAATAGTTAGCACCATTATAATTTACATTACCATTACGAGTATTGTTATTCGCATTCTTTAAATATGTATATCCATGATAGTCGGCAACAGATAAATTACTTGTTGCTCCAGATGGTAAAGCAGATGTTGAGTTATTTGAAAATGGAATAGTTTCTGCGTCCAATATTGTATATGTCTTATAATTATATTGGAAATCAAAGTATATGGTTCTCGTATGAGATCCGTTATTCTCATAACTTATATAAATATCTACCGTATCCCCCTTTTGGATTGAAGTTGATTTTATGTCTGTATTTATAGCAGCGGTTTTAAATGCAATATTAGACACCTGAGAAGTGCCTTTAATACATATAAACAAAATAAGTAAGCAGAAAAACTTTTTCATTATTTGCTTTTAATCAATTTATTAATTATTGATTCACAAGATTTTTTAATAGCAGTACTTATATTTTGTTTGTTTATTTTACCCTCACTTGAAATAATCATTGTCGAAAATGATTCTTCTATTGCCTGTTCTTCAACTATGTATTCTTTCGACTTTACACCATTATCAAGTGTATAGCCTTTTATTCTTATAACTATTGCATTATCATCCTTATGAAATATGGACATATTACTTTTTGTTAGCAATACATCCATATATATAAGTTCAGTATATACTTTTATAGAATTATCGGAACAATTAATCTTGTATCCTTTATCCTGAAGTATTTCCTCTAATATGTTTTTTACTCCAAACTCAATATTTCTATTTCCAGTTAAAGAACCTACCTTAATTGAGTTTTTTACATTCTGCACACACACATCTTGTGCATTAACAGAAGTTAAAAAAAAAACATAAAGCCGAATAAAGATATTCCTTTGAAGAATTTTTTTACTCTTTCTTTGTACAAATCTTCATATATACAAATTATAGCTTTCACATAGAAAAAGCTAAATAGAGCAACTAAAATAATATCAAAAATCACTATCAATAATTGTAGTGCATCAAATTGTGTGAAGTCTATCATATTATTCTTCTTTTGTGTCTTGAGGTTTATCAGAAGCTACTGAACCGCCCTTTACTTTACCAATAAGATCAGTTAATTCTTTTACAGAAGCCAATCCTAAAGAAACGCAAATAATTACAACATCAGCCCATACTAATGCTTCCGATGGTGCAATATGTGTATCAGTCTTAGAATTAGTGTATAAAGTATAGAATAATACAAAAGCACCTGCAATACCTACAAGTCTTTTGCTTGATGACTTTTCGCTAGATGCATCAAAGAAACCACCTAGCCAATTAATAAATTGTTTCATATTGTTTGTATTTGTTTGTGTAATTGAAAAAAGCAACCTAATTGAAAGCTGCTTTTTTTTGATTATTTAGTTGTTGAAGCGGGTTGCATATAGAAATGCATACCAACTGCACCAATCGCTGCTCCAATAAGGAGTGATTTCCAGCAAATTTTCATATTTGTAAATTTAAGGGGTTACTAAAATTCTTTCCAACCAGACGTACCAGATGTTAAATAAAATAAAGTTGCCAATCCTAAACCAGCATATAAAGCATAGTTACCTACACTCATATAACCTGATTTTTTATCGCTTGGTACTGTTACTGAGTTTTTACTATAAAGAACTACTGCTCCACCGATTGCAGCTAATCCTAATGCCATAGTTACATTTTTGTCAAGTGCCATATTATTTGTTTTTTGTGTTTTTTAAATTGTTTGGTATGGTTTGCCGTAATTTGTTTTTTGAAATTGAGTATAAACCCAAGATCCCCCAACTATTAAAGCGGTGAATATTAACCCATATTCTATAAAGTGCATAGTTTGAGATTTCATTATATTCCTTTTAAGCCTTTGATTTTAGTAAAACCTTCTTCTCCAACGAAACCTGCAAATCCATTTGAATTATCAGTTGAAGTGAAATCACCCCCACCATTATCACTATTCGATGGAGTTCCACCATTATCAGATCCAGTATCAACAGGAGTACCATCATTATTATAAATAGTTTCAGTGCCATCACTTTCTACTTCTTTATATGTTCCATCTCCATTATCAATCATATAAGAACCATCTGCATTCATGGTTACTGGAGTACCATCGTTAGTATAAACAGTTTGAGTGCCATCTTTTTCTGTTTCGGTGTAAGTACCGTTTCCATTATCAACCTGATAAGAACCATCGGCATTTACTTGAGCAATAACATCACCAGCGTTTGTGTAAGTTGTAATATCCCCTAAAGGACCATGTTCAGTATAAGTACCATCTCCATTATCGTGTCGTACCGAGCCATCGGAGTTTAAAACATCACCTTCTTCCATTGGAATACCAGAATTGCTATATCTTGTTACATCTCCCCCCTTTCCAGTTTCTGTATAAGTACCATCTCCATTATTATGTGTTATTGAACCATCATCATTTACAACATCACCTGCATTAGTGTATGTCGTTTTAGTGCCATCTTTTTCCGTTTCAGTATAAGTACCATTACCATTATCATGATCAATAGAACCATCAGTATTTACCTTATCTTTTCCTGCTTGAGGTGCTCCAGATGGACTTTTTACAGGTGAGCTTCCACCCGAACCCATTCCACCACCTGCTCCTCCACCACTCTTTTGTGATTGTTGTTGAGCTTGTTGTTGAGCTTGCTTTTGTAGCATAGCTACTGCCGCACTTGCAGCGTTTGCCGCCAATGGATTTGCTTTAGGATTACTTTTAATTGCAGCAGCTTTTTGCTGAGCTATTGCTAAGTTTTGTGCTGTGGTTTTTGCTGCCGTAGTTGTTGAGCCACTAAAAGCTTTATAAATTAAATATCCAATCCCTGCTGTTCCTACAACACCGAATATCGTTAGCAATACTTTAGTTTGTTTTTCCATCTTATTTCTTTTTCATTGTATAATAAACAATAGTACCTATAAGAGCAAGGCTCACAACTGCAAGTGTAGGTAATAACCAAATTGGCGTTGCAGATGCTTTTACTGCCGTTTTCTTAGTAGCGGAAGTAGTTGTTATATTATTCCTTGAAAATTTTTGATTCAATCCTGTATTAACATTTGAGCTTACATCATATCCAGAAGATTTCAATAAGTTATATGCACTTGAATTAAGTAATACCTCATTACCAATAGAATCGTACCAAGTGCCATCATCTTCTTGATAACAGCCAGTATTTTTATCAAAATTCATTAATGGAACACCTTGAAAAGTGTACCAAGTGCCATCGCTTTCTTGATAAGCACCAGTTCGAGGATCAAAATCATTAATTGGAGTACCATCGCTCAAATAGTAAGTTCTATCTACATCTTGGTATATTCCAGTAACAGGATCTTGGAAGATTATGTTAGGATTAGGCATAAGTTTGTTTGTTTGTTTTTGCCAATTTTGTTTGTGTACTCAAATATACTAACATTTTCAAAAAAAAAACATAATAAATTTTGGTTATTTTATTTTTTATATGTTATTTTACAGAACAATAAAGAAGTTATGCTAAGAGAAAATTTAACAATCATCATCCCTCATAAAAACGAAAGAGCGGTTTTATTTACAACATTAACTTACATACAAGAACAGAAGTCTATTAATGGAACAAAAGTAATTATTGCAGATAAATCAGATGAGCCACACTCATTGTTTTATATCAATATGTTAAAGAATGAAGGTAAAAAGTTATTCCCCTTTTTAGAAATTATCATTATTGAAGGAGGCTATCCTGCTGATGCAAGACACAAAGGAGCAACCTTTTTGGAAACTATGCCTGATAAAACAAAGTACATTTTATTCTTAGATGCTGATATGTATCTTAAAGATGATATGCTATTAGAAAATATGATTATCAGGAATTATGGCAGATTTGATTTGATGACAGCAACTTATACTACTGATAAGGGCTATAATAGATATTATAGAATTTTCGATTACTTCCAATGGTTTACCGCTTACATAATGAGAGATCCATTTGCTATTGGTGGATTTCAGCTATTTGATAGGCGTGCTTATTGGAAAATAGGCGGATATGATGCTACTCATTTAGTAGGCGAGGACTATATGTTATGTAAAAAGGTAGATGCTAGCAGGTTTTATGTATATAGGACTGATGGTTGCTATACAAGTGCTAGAAGGCTACAAAATAAAGGAGTTTGGTATATGTTTAAGCTTATGATGAGAAGCTGGTGGAATAGGAAAAACCCTGAATTTTTCAAAAATGATCAAGATTATTGGAATTAACAATATTTTAACAATTAAATATTTGTTATCTTTAAGAATAATATATATCTTTACTCTATCATTTTAAAACAAATAAAACGAAACACACATGAAAGCTTTAAAAATTGATGTTGTTAATAAAACAATATCACAAATCGAGATCAAAAATTACAAAGAGATTTATTCTGCAATCGGGAATGATTGCGACTTATTCTGCTGTCCAGTCGAATTTGAAAACGGAGATATCCTTTATTCAGATGATGAAGCACTCCTACACAATGAATTAGAAGGTTGCTTTACTATGCTTGATTGGAATTACCCATTAGTAGGTAACGCAATTATCTTAGGAAACGATGAAGAAGGAGATATGGCTGATGTTAAAACAAAAGCCGATGAAATATTAGAAAAAATAATTTGGGGAAATAAAGAAGCTGCGGAACAATATGCAGAATTCGCTTTACAACAACCAATTATGATTTACTCACACGAATAAATAAAAAAATATGAAAAAAACTATATTATTACTGATAATTACAATAACATTATTTAGTTGTCAAACATCTACAACTACACCTACTCCTCCTTATGTGATTAGAGCTAAGTTTTACAATCGAGATATGGGTACTTTACCACAATGTATCTGCCAATATCAATATTCTGGAGAATCGTTTGATTGGATTTCATTCCAAGATAGTTGTTCAAAATATAATTTACTTGATACTATTAATAAAAAATAAAATGAAAAATAAATATGTACCATTCGACCTTGCTTTAGAATTGAAGCACTTAGGTTTTAGAGGAGAAACAAACACTTACTATCTTAAATCTGATACCGAATTGAAGCATCAGGGACATTTTGTGTACCCTACACCAGAATCAATTCCAATTAGATTTGCGACTGAAGTTGGTGATACAATAGATTGGAATGAACCAGCATTAGATGATGAACATTTTTACGCTCACTATGTAACTGCACCTTTGTATCAAGAAGCATTTCACTTTTTGAGAAACAAATTAATTAAAAAGATAGCTAATAGTGAAACTGATTACTTCGAGGGTACTTTTACATTGTTCCCATTAGTTTACCTGAATAGATATGAAATTCATTTAATTACTTTATCAACATCAGTTTTCCCAAATCAATATGGAGAAATGATTCCATTTTATGATTTTCCATCTAGACGAAAAATATTTAGTGCAGAACCTTCAAAAACATACGAAGAAGCCGAACACAAATGTTTAGTACATCTAATTAGAATCATGAAAGAGTGTACAACTTTATAACTTAACCCCCCTAAAGGAACTGGAAGCGTAACCAGTATAAAAACACTTTTTTTATGTTTTCAGGTAAATATCCTTATTCAAAAAAAAATTATATGAAAGAAAGAGAATTATACGAAACTGCTGCAAACAACTTTGTTAAAAGATATGGATATGAGGTTAGCCCACATATCATTGATGTAATTATATCAGTTATGAGAACTAAAGATAATACCCAGCAAGGTGGATCATTTGTACAAGCCGTATGTGCAAACGATTTATGTGGTGCAATTAGAGCGGCTGATACTGATTGTTTAAATAATTTAAGAATTATAACCTTAGCCTCTCAATTTTGTAACCTGCAAAACAAAGGATTGTAATGAGAAAGATATTATGCTTTTTAGGAATTCATCAATATACTAAATATGAAAAACTAAGGAATATGTGGGGTAATAATTCTAAAGATTATATGATTATGTGTAAGAATTGCCGTAAAGTAAAATTTAAAAGCGAAAACAAAACCTATAACCAAAACAAATAAATATGATTAATTTAATTATTGGAACAATCGTTACATTACTTTCTGTATTTTTTATTATAAAATATATCATTGATGATGATAACGAAACAAATAAAGAATGGGAAGAAATAATGGACAAAGCTATTAAAGATGCTAACCTAGACGAAAACAAATAACCTATGAACAAAGAGTTTATCCCTTATGAACAAGCATTAGAACTTAAAAAATTAAGTTTTAATGAACCTTGTTTTGCAAGATATATTAAAAGTCAATTAAGTTTATATCAAGTAGATACGCAACACGATTTTAAAGAAACCGCACTTGCACCAGTGTACCAACAAGCATTTAGATGGTTTAGAGAGAAGCATGGATATTTCCCAGATTTTTTTGTAGATGATGATAAAACATTTGGATTCTCTATATCTTATTTTACTTACACAGAAAGAGTTGATAGACCTATAGAAAGAAAATTCAATACATACGAAGAATCCGAACTTGCCTGTCTTAAAAAATTAATTGAAATAGTTAAAGCCGAATAATATATGATATACTTTTTATTTTTTTATTTTCTTATAAGTAGCTTTCAAATGGGTTCTTATTATGAATATAATGATAGATATTTTTCTTTAAGAGAAGTACCTGATTATATAGTTGGATTATTATTTTCTCCTATTATATGGATAGGATCACTTATATATCGTATTTACAAAAATAATTAACTTATGAACAAATATTTTATCCTTTATGAACAAGCATTAGAACTTAAAGAATTAGGTTTTAATGAAGAATGTTTAGGTTATTATTATACAGACCCAAATGCAGCTACAATACCTTTTCTATGTATATATAAGCCTTATAAAAATGAATTTTGCTTACACGCTCCACTCTACCAACAAGCATTTAGATGGTTTAGACAAAAATATGGATTGTATAGCCATATAGACTATGATGAGGTAATCAAGTTTAACATATACTTTATAAAAGGAAATGGGTTTGAAGAACTTTATGATACCTACGAAGAAGCAGAACTTGCTTGTCTTAAAAAATTAATTGAAATAGTTAAAAACAAATAATATGGAAGTAAGTTTTGATACATTTATGGAACATGAAAGAGATAATGAAAGAGAAATTGATGATTTAAAATATAGAGCAAAGCAGTTAGAAGAACAAGTAAAAAAGTTAGAAGAACAAATAGAAAAATTAATTGAAATAGTTAAAAACAAATAGAAACAAAATTTATTTTATGTCAACAACCAAAACAATATCTGCAAGAATTACAAAAGATGAATATTATACTTTCTTAGAAAAGGCTTCCGCATCCAAGCAATCATTAGGTTCTTGGTTCGTAG
>Ga0007837_1000231_pt1 | contig 9447 bp, 8 predicted proteins | sample CryBogCBE31Jul07_FD_71226 | JGI IMG/M metagenome (GOLD analysis project Ga0007837, IMG submission 71226) | Freshwater microbial communities from Crystal Bog, Wisconsin, USA - CBE31Jul07 | ecosystem: Environmental > Aquatic > Freshwater > Lake | place: Crystal Bog, Wisconsin, USA | collected... | reverse complement strand
ACTATGAATGAGCTGTTAAGGGAGATGAGTAGCAAAGGTCTTGGTGCTACAGCTGTTGTAGATGAAGATGGACATCCATGTGGTATCTTTACTGACGGTGATCTACGACGCTTAATAGAAAAAGGAGTCTCATTAAAAGAACTATTTGCAAAAGATGTTATTAAAAAAGAGCCGCAAACTATTTCTCAAAATGCATTGGCAGTCGACGTTGTAGGAATGATGGAACAATTGAGAATAAATACTTTACTTGTCGTGGACTCAAATAATATGTTGATAGGTGCATTGAATACGAACGATTTGATGCGTGCTAAAGTAATATAGAACTATTGATATGTACAGTCCAGAAAACCTTTTAAGAGCCCTAGATATTCGATTGATGTTTTTGGATATTGACGGAGTGTTTACCGATGGCCGATTGATTTTCTCAGAAACCCATGAATCTTTGAAACAGTTTAATGTTTTAGATGGTCAGGGGATTAAATGGCTACAAATGATTGGTATAACACCAGTGGTTATTTCAGGACGTAGTGGTTTACATGTTCAAAAAAGGCTCAAAGACTTAGGTGTTGAGCACGTCCATATGGGTGTTGATAAAAAAATTGTAATTGCTGAAAATGTCTTAAAACACTTTAATGTAGCTTGGCATGAGGTTGCTAGTATGGGAGATGATTGGCCCGATTTGCAAGTCATTATAAAAAGCAGGTTTTCTAGTGCGCCTATCAATGCGCATAAAGAAGTACTTACACGAGTGAATTACATCAGTCCCAAAAGGGGCGGAGATGGTGCGCTGAGAGATGTTTGTGATTTACTGTTGACTGCAAAAGGGAAATACAACGCGTTTCTTGATGCTGCCCTCGGTATCGATTAGTTAGTAATAAGTTTAAATGAAAGCAATTCAAACGTTAAAGAGATTTTGGGATACGGTAAGTAGTTATCTTCCGGTACTTTTGATGTTGATATTTGCAATGTTTACATATTGGTTATTACAGGTAACGCCAAAAGCAATCAAAAAAGAAGTTGTATTACCGCGTGCCCACATAGAAGATTATTTTATGAAGGGATTTGCCGTTACAACTTATGAACCGGATGGTGATATCAAGGCCCATATATTGGGAAGATACGCAAGACATTTTGCAGATACAGACAACTTAGAGATTGAGGGCCCCCATCTTTATGGACAGTCTATGTCAAATACAAAGAGCTTACAAAAGTCTGAGGCTGTTGCAAATGTAGCGATTAGTAACGCAGACGCAACACAGATCGAGTTGAAAGGAAATGTAGAACTGGTAAAACAGGACTGGTCTACAACAAAGTCTTCACCAATTACACTTAGAATAAAAAGTGAGTACTTACAAATAAATTCAGACCTCGAGAGAGTCTATTCAAATTTGCCGGTAGAAATAACTAGAGGTTTACAAACCATATCCGCAGACTCTATGGAATACGACAATTTAGAGAGGCATATGCATTTGTCAGGAAATGTAAAAGTTGTATTTGGCAAAAAGTGAAAAAAAAGGATACTGTAAAAACAGCATCCTCTATTGTCTAGTTTATTTAATAAACTAAATGAAACGCGGTTATTAGCCGCTCATTATTTAATTAACGGAAATCGCCGCCGCCGCCATCACGACGACCACCGCCATAACCGCCACCGCCTTCACGTCGGCCACCACCGCCGCCGTAACCGCCGCCGCCACCACCACCACCGTAACCGCCAACACCACCAGTGCGAGGTGGGAGGGCTTCCATTGGACGAGCTTCGTTTACAACTAAGCTACGACCGCCGAGTGACTGACCATTCATTCCAGCAATTGCTGCTTGAGCTTCGGCATCACTGCCCATTTCGACAAAGCCAAATCCTTTAGATCTGCCAGTATCTCTTTCCATCATTACTTTAGCGCTTGTAACGCCGCCGTATTGACCAAAAGCTTGCTCTAAATCGTTGTCGCGCACAGAATAAGGCAAATTGCCTACGTATAATTTATTGCCCATGAAAGGGACTCCTTGAAACACAGAAAGAAAAGCGATGGAGTCCCGAATGCACCACAAAAAACGAAGCGAAGCGCGAAACTAACCGATCACCAGAAACCACGAATTAACAGTTACATTAATTGCGTGTTCTCACATTATGAGGCACAAATGCCTTCATGTGTTGAGTAGTTACTATCATAAATATCAAAAAAGCCCAAAAAGCGTTAAAAATTCATGTTTTTTGATTAAAAGGCATCAATATTCTTAAAAATTTAGATTGGCTGAAAATGTAAAAATCGATTTGGAATGGGCAGGAAAAGTACATCTGTTAGTTGAAATTGAACTATTTAAGACTGATTCTTGATTGATATACTTGACCTTCTCGCTTGATATTATGCTTATTACTAGCGGGATAAATCAAAGTAGGTGTACAAATCCAATCGTATGACTTTTATTGCTACCCCGCAGATTATGAATTTCACAGAGCCATTAATGTTGCGCTCCGGTGAAAAATTAGATAGTTATCACCTTGCATATGAAACATATGGGGCATTGAATAGCTTAAAAAATAATGCGGTATTGATTTGTCATGCCCTAAATGCATCGCATCATGTTGCCGGCGTCTACGAAGACTCAGAATCACAGTCTTCATCAGTTGGCTGGTGGGATACCATGATAGGGCCGGGAAAGCCCGTTGATACAGACGAGTTTTTTGTAATAGGTATTAATAATTTAGGATCTTGTTTTGGATCAACGGGCCCAATGCATTTAAATCCGAAAACACAAAGGGCTTGGGGATCGCAGTTTCCTGTTGTAACGGTTGAGGACTGGGTAGAGGCCCAAAAAAGATTAGTAAGTGCACTTGGCATTGAGAAACTTTGTGCAGTGATGGGGGGCAGTTTGGGGGGAATGCAGGCCTTGAGCTGGACTCTTCAGTACCCTGATAAAGTAATGCACTCAATCGTTATTGCCAGTGCACCAAACTTAAATGCTGAAAACATAGCATTCAATGAGGTTGCTCGAAGGGCCATCGTCAACGATCCTGACTTTCATGGTGGAAATTTTTATGAGTACAACGTAATTCCACGCCGTGGTTTAAAAATTGCAAGAATGATCGGGCACATTACATATTTAAGTGATGATGTGATGAATGCAAAATTTGGACGAGAACTCAAAAATGAGAAAATCAAGTATTCAACTCAGGAGGTTGAGTTTCAAATAGAGAGCTATCTTAGGTATCAAGGCGAGAAATTTAGCGAATATTTTGATGCGAATACATATTTATTAATAACAAGAGCCTTAGATTATTTTGATCCTGCAAAAGATTATAAAAACAATTTAAGCTTAGCATTTAAAGCACTACAGGCTAGTTTTTTAGTTATAAGTTTTAAGACCGATTGGAGATTCTCGCCCTCAAGAAGTCGTGAAATCGTTCAAGCGTTGATAGATAATAAAAGAGCCGTAACTTATGCGGAAATTGACGCTCCTCATGGCCACGACGCATTCTTATTGGAGGATTATCGATACCTATCTGTCGTTAGAGCATACTTCAAAGAAATTGAAAAGAAAATAAACGCAAAGGAACAGAACAATGAATAAGCAAGCGTTCATTGCCTGTATTGCGGATTTGGTACCATTTGGTAGCAGGGTTCTTGATTTGGGCTGCGGTGACGGAGAGTTGCTAAGCTACCTACAACAAAGCAAGGGATGTAGTGGCTATGGAGTAGAGATTGACGATCAAAATGTTTTGGAATGTGTAAAGAGGGGTGTGCAGGTTATTCAACTAAATTTGGATCAAGGATTAACCATGTTTGAAGACGCATCTTTTGATGTTGTATTGCAAATAGACACATTACAAAACCTTAGAAATGCAGAGACCATGTTGGTAGAGACAGTACGAGTTGGAGAACTTGGCATTGTTGCATTCCCTAATTTTGCTCATTGGCCTAATCGATTGAGCATATTACAGGGGAGAATGCCTGTCACTAAGAGACTACCTTATCAATGGTATGACACCCCCAATATTAGAGTGGGAACATTTTCAGATTTTGAAGTATTAGCGCAAAAAAATGACATTGAGATATTGGATTCATTTGGTGTCAAAGATGCACAAACCGTAAGAACATTCCCCAATTTCCTTGCCCCTACTGCTGTATTTAAAATCCAGAGATAGTTTTTAGAGCATGAGGCTAATCGCTGCTAATGTAGCTATTGCTGCCGTTTCAGCGCGCAAGGTTCTGTTCCCCAGACTTAGCGCTTTAAAACCATGAGCCTCTAATAAAGACTCTTCATCTTTGCTCCAGCCGCCCTCAGGACCAAAGACAATTAAAATTTCCTTATCAGACTTGAAAGGTTGATCGCTAAAAGCTTGAATTTGAGCGCCAAGTGACATAGCATTTGGATCAAGTGAGAAGAACCATTTTATTAAATTATCATTAGTAATACCTCGGTTATCAGATAATGATTTGAGCCAATGCGAAAGACCAATGGGTTTATCTATGAGTGGTATGGTATTCCTGCCGCATTGGGTGCATGCTGTTGCAGAGATAGCGTGCCAATGTTGTGTTTTCTTTTCGCCTCTAATAGAGTCTAGACGAACCACATTGTGTTGGGTCATCAATGGTGTAAGCTTTGTGAGGCCAAGTTCAGTTGCTTTTTCAATTAGCCAATCCATCCTCTCATTGGCTGGCATTCCTATAGCAAGGTGAATGGATGTTTTTAGCTCACGCTCGATAGGGTTAAATCTCTTAATAGATACGATAACTTCTTTTCTGGTCATCTCATGGATTAATGCGGTGAACTCTCCCCCATTACCATTAAATAAAGTGAAATCATCCCCAGGTTGTAGCCTAAGGACTTGAATATGTCTTGCCGCATCGGCTGGTAAAGACCAATGATCTATGAGATCGATGGGGACATTACAAAAAATTCTAGGCATTGAAAGGGCTTTGATTTAAATTCGGCCAAAAGAGAATACATTCTCAGGTTTTTTGTTTTCCAACGAATCTAATAATCTGATGAGAGGAAAAAGCTCGCGATATCGCTCACTTGTTTTTCTAATATAGTTAATGAATCTTGGCGTATCAGCAAGGTACTTTGGTTTTTGATCCCTGATGGTTAGTCTTGCAAAAATCCCCGCAACTTTTAAGTGTCGTTGTAGGCCCATCAACTCAACAGCTCGCCAAAATTCTCCAAAATCCTCAGACCAACCATTTTGATCAATTAGCCCAGTTAAACGGACACGTTCCCAATAACGAACCGTAATATCTAATACAAATTCCTCCGACCAGCTACAAAATGCGTCACGCATTAAGCTGGCAATGTCATATGTTAAAGGACCCAAAAGCGCGTCTTGAAAGTCTAGAACTCCGAGGCGGGACTCATGATCCTCCATTGGAATCATTAGGTTACGAGTCATAAAGTCTCTGTGAACAAAAACTTTTGGGGCACTTAAATTAGACTTCACAATGAATGAAAAAATAGAGGACAGGCTGTTTTGTTGATCAACTTCCAGCGAGACAGACAAGTGTTTATTAAGGTACCACTCGGGAAATAAATTTAGTTCCCTCATTAATACTGATTCGTCATAAGCTGGTAAACCATTCACGGTCGTTGCTTTTTGCCAAAGTAAGAGTGCATCAAGGGCTTTTTTGAAGGGCTCAATGGGTGGTACGCTCTGCAAATTATTAAGATCAAGGTCAAGACTTAATTTTTCTAAAAGAGTTTGATGACCAAGATCTGTAATAAGCATAAAACCATGAGGCTCATTCCAATTCAGAATATCAGGTACCAAAACGCCTGCATTTCCCATGAGTTTTGCAATGACAACAAAAGAAGTACAGTTTTCCTTATCGGGGGGAGCGTCCATGATAATGAAGGATCTGGATTCAGGGACCGTGGAAAATATTCGAAAATAACGCCTAAAACTAGCGTCTGAAGAAGCTAGTGTTAATGTGCTTTTATCCAAGGAAAACGTTCCAGCTAAAGAATTTAGCCAATGGTCAAAAGAACTTTTACGATCGGAATTAGGCCAATCAATAGTGTGCTTTGAGGGATTATTTTGGGGCATAGAAAATAAGTGTGAGATAAATCTTAAAAGCTCGGGGATAATCTGTATCTTACAAATGACCTCTTACTAAATACCATTAAGAGGCTAAGTTAGTCATCATAAACATTTCATGTCATTTTTCTGCAGAATTTTAATTTTTTTCGGAGGTCTTGCTTATTTGCAGGCCTCTTTTGCAGATCCTATGGTGCTTTTGCAGTCCACTGACTTAGACCAGTATAGTAAAACCAGAGAGCAAGATCAAATTGCGAGTAGAAATTCAGCCAATATGCCGTTGATATTAAAGCCTAGCTCCCTCTTGCAAGAAAAATCATTGATTAAACAGTCTACCCAGTTACCGATATATGTTCAAAGTGACTCTATTACAGGAAAATCAGAGGGACAGACTGATTTAGACGGGAATGTAATTTTTAGACGAGGAGACACTTTAGTTCGTGGAGATCATGTTCAGTATTCGGATTTAACTGAAAAACTGCAAGCACAAGGACATGTTTACTTTAATAAAGCTGGAAATTTGTTTAGAGGAACTTTTTTAGATATTCAAATAGATAGTTTTGAGGGATATTTTTTAGCTACGGACTTTAAGCTTGCAAAAAACCAAGCGTATGGGACAGCAGAAAAAATCAATTTTATAGATGATAAAAGAGCCATTATTCGCAACGCAACATATTCAACATGTCAAGCAAAGCCTATATCTGGTTGGGTTCCCGCGTGGATACTTAAAGCGGACACTTTAAGTATCAATACGTTAACAAATGAAGGAGATGCAAAAGGTGCAACGCTTGTGATGAAAGATTTCCCTAGCGTGCCGTTGCCAAGCCTCTCTTTTCCATTAACGAACGAGCGAAAATCTGGTTTTTTAGCACCTACGGTTGGGATAGATAACATCAGTGGAGTGCAAGTCAGTCAGCCTTATTATTGGAACATTGCTCCTAATCGCGATGCAACAATAACACCGACGTACTGGAGTCGTAGAGGGACTGATATTGGCGCAGAGTTTAGGTATTTGGAAGGACAGCAAGGGGAAGAGCGTGGACAGATCTATTTTGATCAGATGTCTAATGACCCTCTTCGAGGGAAGGACCGCTGGGGTTATAGTCAGCAACACCTTGGCAGTACATCACTTGCCGATCCTACACTAGGTAAGCTCACCTACTCTTTAAACATAAACCGTGTAAGTGATGACTTATATTGGCAAGATTTTCCCAGAGCTCCAGGTTTATTGGGACAACAACTATTACCTACTGATTTTAATGTGAGTTGGATGACTCAAAACGTAACTACGTTTGTGCGCTCCTTGAAGTGGCTAACTTTGCAGGATACGCAAGCGCCAATAACACCCCCTTATGACCGATTGCCAGAGCTAAACTCTAGGCTATCTGTATATGACATTCATGGGTTAAATTTTTCAATTGAAGGAGATTTCACACAATTTAAGTCTAATAGAACTTATGCTTGTAGCCAAGCCAGTGTGGATTGCCAACCCAATGCACAAAGGATCTATGGTTTATCACAGATGAGTTATCCAATGCTCAATGATTATGGCTACCTCACTCCTAAATTAATGCTGCACTCACGCTCCTATGAGTTTGAGACTCCTACAACAACAGGTTTGTTGGGCGCCAACGTAACGGTCCCAACATTTAGCTTGGACGGTGTTCTTAATTTTGAGAGATCTGTGAATTTACTAGAGCATGCTTGGACACAAACACTTGAGCCAAGGGTCTTTTTTGTTTATACCCCATACAGAGATCAAAACAAGTTACCCGTTTATGATTCAAGTACGTATGACTTTAATTTTGCTTCTATTTTTAATGAAAATGCATTTTCTGGGAATGACAGAATTTCTGATACAAAAATGGTAACTGTTGGGGGGACTTCAAGGTTCATAGATTCAGAAAATGGATTTGAAGCAGCAAGGTTAGGTGTTGCTCAAAGAATACTATTGCGCAATCAAGATATATATTTGCCTACAGATCCTGTTCCAACCACCGGGAGATTGAGTGACTTTTTGGTGGGGGGCGGGTTTAATTTTAATGAGAGATGGAAATTAGACTCTACTTATGAATACAACCCACAAAAGGCACAATCTGATCTTTCTTCTGGCAATATTCGTTACAACCCAACCAATTACAGGCTTTTAACCATCGGATATAGATATGATCGACTATTGGGCGCGGATATGATAGACACAGGATGGCAGTGGCCTATTAATGATCTTTGGGGAGACAAAGGACATGACCTTGGGCCGGGTCGAGGACTCGGAGAAGACCGTTGGTACTCAGTTGGGAGGATAAACTATAACAAAGATACGGGTCAAATTGGAGATGCAGTGGTTGGAATTGAATATGATGCTGGGTGTTGGCTTGGCCGAGTAGTATTGGAGCGATTGCAAATTAATTCAACAACGACAAATCAAAGAATCATGTTTCAAGTTGAGTTTGATGGAATCTCAAGAGTTGGGTCTAACCCGCTATCTTCTTTAAAGCAAAATATTCCAAGATATCAAAATTTGAGAGACCCTCTAGCTGAGGCCAGTCATTATGCTAATTACTAATTAAGAAAATGAATTTAAATAAAAAAAACGTTAAGTACTTAAACCTAACAATTGGTCTTGCAATAACTTTATGCTTTCAAGCTGCTTTAGCGCAAGGTTTAAAAATTCCAGGGATGGGTCAGCCCTCGGGCACGGGTACTTCCACAGGCTCTCCCATTGCACCTAGCGTTGGCTCAAGTAAAACAGGCCTGCGGGCTAGCTCCTCTCAAGTTGACGCTGTGGCACCCACACCAGAGACTCAAAAAGAGGGTGCTACAAGTCCTGGTCAAACCCCCTCAGGTGAACGCGATAAGGAATATTCAGATTTTATTGTCGCTATTGTTGATAGTGAGCCCATTACAAACAGGGAGGTTAATGTAAGGGCCTTAGAGCACCTTGAGCAAATGCGGTTACAAGGCACAGTAATTCCTCCAAAGGATAGTCTTTTAAGTAAAACTTTAGAAGAACTTATTTTAGAAAAGGCCCAACTTCAATTAGCTTTGGAGTCTGGAATTACGGTGAACGATGAAGAGTTACTTCAAGCTCAATTAGGGATTGCTGAAAGAAACTCAATAACACTTGAACAACTTTATGCTCAAATCAAGGATCAAGGACAAACGATAGAGCAATATAAAGTCAGGTTAAAGCAGCAAATCATATTACAAAAGTTGCGCGAAAGAGATGTTTTGTCAAGACTTAGGATTTCAGACTTAGAGGCAGACCAATATATTCTTGAGCAACAAAAAAAAGGGAGTTCTGCTACTCAGTTAGTTAACGTTTCTCAGATCCTTATTGCAATACCAGACGGTACGGGTGATGCACAGCTAGAACCTTTTCAGGTAAAGGCGAACCAGGTATTGCAAAGAATCAAAGC
>Ga0007837_1000212_pt1 | contig 9899 bp, 7 predicted proteins | sample CryBogCBE31Jul07_FD_71226 | JGI IMG/M metagenome (GOLD analysis project Ga0007837, IMG submission 71226) | Freshwater microbial communities from Crystal Bog, Wisconsin, USA - CBE31Jul07 | ecosystem: Environmental > Aquatic > Freshwater > Lake | place: Crystal Bog, Wisconsin, USA | collected... | reverse complement strand
TTTCTTGGCTTCGGCGACCACAGGAAGAGGAGACGAATAAGTTACAAACAATCCTGCGAGGAGGGCTGCGAGGAAAAAGATGAGAATTCCAGTTGTACGAGACATTCTATTGTATTGTGTGCCCGAAAAAATGGATTTCCGTCGGCCAAAAATTTAGAACTTAACCAACTAACATGTATTCCGAAATGTCATTAATTGAACTCAAACAACACGCAAAGGTAAGAAAGATCAAGCAATACTATATTATGAAACGAGCACAGCTTATTCAGTTACTCGAGATGGAAGAACTTCCACAGTCTCTTGTGATTGAAAAGATGACAATTGCCCAACTTCGCGAGCAGGCAAAATTAAAGGGACTGCGAGGATTCTGGGCATTACGTCGCGAGGCACTGGTGGAACTATTGTTTCCCGAAGACGTCGATCAAGCTGCCACGGACAAGAATGAGAAGAATCATAGCAAGGCAGATGAACATGACAATCCAAAGAATCATCACGCCAAAGATATACGGGTAGAGGATGTGGAGGATGCGGACCATCAGAGGCTTTAAAATATGAATTTCTACAGTCGATTGAACGCCAGGTGAACGCATCTGCTCTAAAATGTCCTGCAACAGGGGGTCAAATACTTTGCTCATCCTGAAATTTGTCTGCTACAACATATAAATATACCATGAAGCTATCGCAACAAAAATTGGTTCGTCTAGGTATGGTCCTTGCGGGAGTGGTAGCACTCTATGTTCTTTTTACTTCCTACTCCGGAGTGAAGGCAGCCGTTGCTGAAAAGGCTGAGGAGCTTGGAGGAACTGGTCCTGTCGCCCCTGTCTCTGAAACTGGCCCATACATGGGATCGCCTCACAGCGTTGGTGGAAATGCCGTCGCCGTCCAAGACATGCAGGGACGTACTCCATCCTCTCAACAAACATACACTCAGGGAGTCCTTGATTCTTCTGAACTCTTGCCAAAGGGAACCATCGGAGCTTCATGGGCTGCCGTGAACCCAGCTGGTATGGATGACCTCAAGGGACAGAACTTTTTGCAAGCAGGATACCATTCTAACATCAATGTCGTTGGTATTGCTCAAACCAACCGTAACCCAAGCTATGACATTCGTTCTGAACTTCCTAATGCTCAAGCACCTGTTGGTCCTTTCTTGAACACCACCATTGACCCTGACCCGTTCAAGAACGCTCGTTCTCTTGAGGGATTGTCTTCGTAAATAACAATGTTTCCTATTGCCGTTGCCGGTGTAACAGCCGCACTGGTCTATTCTATGACTGCTGGTCCTCGTAATACAATTGCTATGACCGCAAGTGATGGAACTGTTTACGATATGCAAAATTTACCAAACAAAGAAACCGCTGTTGAGTTGATGGCAAAAGTTCGCAAGAACCTCATCAAGCTCCGAGACACCTATGCCAATGATATGGGTCTTTCCAACGACCCACCAGTTGCTAGATTTTTGGCTCGGTTTCAACCCGACTCCTTCATTGAGAATGATATGGGTTCAAGCGATACCTCCTATTCCGAGAATAAAGGTCAAAAGATTGTGGTGTGTCTGCGTGATAAGACCAAGGCACCCGAATATCCAATCATTGAAGAGAATACGATTATGTTTGTGATGCTACACGAGATGGCACATTTGATGACAGAAACAATCGGACACACCGCAGAATTCTGGGCTAATTTCAAGCGTATTTTGCACGATGCTGTGAAAGTTGGTATCTACAGCCCTGTCAACTATGCTCGTCAGCCTACACCGTATTGCGGAATGACAATCACGGACAGCCCAATCTAGTTTTTCTATGATTTAAATTGTAATGATAACCGTTCCAATCTCCGGAACTAACAACACCGTATCTTTCTTTGAAGATGACACGATAGATACTGTGCGAAAGCTTATAGCACTTGCTGTGGATTCTCATCCGGACAGATTATTCATTGAAGTGCGTGAAGAGTTTCCTAAGAACTGGTATTCCAATCCCAAACACTGGACTGCTCTTTATTACCGAATGGCATACAATGGAAAGGATGTTTCACTTGCGGCATTCAAAACGTATCTTACTCAAATACGTATGCTGACTGATATTTCAGCAAAGGATATTTCGCAGGAGGATTGGGAAGCTCGTAACGATGATTTTCGTTCAATTTTTTCACCTGAGAAAGAGTTCTTGGAATGGAGAATCTTGGGAGCAGAAAATTCGATGATTCTGCCATTGCCTCCAAAGGACTTGATTGATTTGAAACCTGCGTATATTCCTCTTCCAAAACTGAATGTACTCTTCGAAACAATCCACACTCATGCTATCAAGGAAATACGTGTTTCTGTTATTCCTGAAAAACCTTCTCAACTTATGATGCGTTCTTACTATCCATATTTCAAAGAGGACACTCCTATCAACATTGAAGAGTTTCGAAGTGTGATTGTAGAGAATCATAATCGTATCGAAAAACTTTTAAAGTTGGATGTGCCTGTTCATAAACGCACGCATATTCTAAAAATAAAATGGTATATTCCTCTCATTTCAACCCATTTTTCTGCGCCTCATGTTCGGTTTGAACAGATTTTCTATGGAATGGCTGTGAATGAAAATATTCCATATGTTGGGTATTTCACATCGCAGAATGAAAAAACAAGACACAAGTTCTTTGTTGAAAATCCAAAAACAAAGATTCCTAAACTGGATACCACCATGTGGAAATCCTGGTTCTCAAATACCAAACCTCAGCGTAAATTGCCCACACTGCTTTTTTATCGTGGAGCCAAAAAGACTACCTTTGACCGTATCGCAATCACGAACAAAGATATAACAATAACATGTACTCGAGAAGATGATTCTACGGAAACAATGGAAGAAATGAAAAAGAGCATGACAGAATGGTTGATGACATTTGATGCCTTTGTCCCATTTTTCGATGTTACCGATATGAATGATGACCGTTGGAAACTGGAAGAGATTTCTGCGATTGCTGGATATGAAAACAAGGTCAACGAATTTGATATGAGACGATATGCGTGTTTGAAAAATATATTTGGACACGATAGTGAGAAGGACATTTTTCGATTTTTAAGAGCGGATGCGGTTGGTGAGTTCTCTAATCTGGAAATCAGTGCCTTTCAAGTACTCAAAAATGCGGACAATCCATCGGCAGAGTTTTTGGCAAATGAGATGAAAATCAGCATCGAACAGGCAAGAGTTCTGATGAATAAAATTGCCGATTTTGATGAGGACTTTGATATCGAAAAATCAATGAAACAATATCCTGTTATCAAATTCTCTCAAGATGAGGTCATTGTAAACAATGTCAAATCATTGGAACGTGTTCTTCATTACATTGATATTTTGAGATTTGTGCTCACAACTGAGAAAGATACTGATGAACTCAATGAAGTGTGTCCTCGTCCTCCTGAACTTGTAGAACCGGTTGTTACAGTTCCTATTCAAAATGTGGATACAGAATTTGTGTATGATGCGGATTTGATGGCAGAGTTTGGATTGGAAGAGGAAGAGGCACCTCCAGTGGAAGCACCTGTGGCAGCACCAGCACCTGTAGCTGCTATTCCTAAAAAGATACAGATTAAAGAGGTCATGCAAAATACAACCTACGACTACTTCAACACTCTCATTAAGAAATTTGACCCTGCTATAAATCCACAGTATCCCAAGAAATGTGATAAGTTGAATCAAGTGATTGTGCTTACAAAAGATAAACGCAGGAAATTGGGTCCAAAGTACAACTACGAAGACGCATCTGAAAAAGAAAAAATAGACATCAAAAGTTCGACAGGAGAGGATGGAATAGCAATCTGTCCGCTGTATTGGTGTGTGAGAGATGAGATACCTCTTAGAGAAGAACAGTTGATAGTAAAAGAAGATGGAAAACACTGTCCAGTGTGTGATGGAAAGGTACGAATAACTGACAAAGAGAATTTAGCAGAGTTTTCTGTTATTCAGCGCAATTTTGGAAAGAAGTATCCTCAACTCATGAAATCAATTAGTGTACCATGCTGTTACATGAATCCAAGAAAGAACGCAGAAGTGTTACAGAAAGGAGGAACAGTCGCAGATGATGTTACCTACATTCTCGGTCCTGAAAAGAATATCAAAGCATTGCGATTGGCATATTTACCAGCAGGATATCTTGGAATAAAAACCAATTATAAGGTTTCTGTAACCAATAGTCATTTGAATGTGAATGCTACGGATATGTTTCGTATTGGAATTGGTAGACCTTCAAAGACTTTGCCCACTCTTCTAGGAATTGACCGTGTTATTCCAAATCCTAAAGATGCGATAGACAATTTGAAACTGTGCTCTTTTTTTAGAACGTGGTCGAATATTACTGAGCAAGGAGAGACGTTGATGGAGAGAATAGTAAATTCAATTAGTGTCGCATTTGAGCGAGGAGAGTTAAAGATTCTAGATGAGATTGAGTATGTCACTTCTATATTGAATGTTCAAGTCATTCGAGTCATAAAGAATCAAGTGGTCTGTGGATTTTGGTCGGAAACACTCAGTCCTAAGAGCAAGACAATTGTGATTACAGAAACTGGAGATGTGATTGGACGCGCAACTCGAAGTGATAAGAAATCTGGATTCAAATACGATGCCGATATTCGAAAAGAGGTTGAAACATATGCGATGTTGAATAAGTTACATATTCAAGCATGTGCGTCGAATGTTCCTCATTATCAGGACGCAATCAAGGAGGTTATTTCTATTGGAAAGCCAAAATATGAATTAATAGGTGACCCATTTGGTCGAGTTCAGGCAGTGTTTGTTGTGGGACAGGCTATTTATCCATTTCAACCCACGACTCTTCCGACTATGGCAGCCAATGTTCGAAATGGGTATGAAGAGATAAAGACGGAGGAGTTACCACAGAATTTGGATTATCTTGAGAATACAATTCATCCTGGATTCAAATTGGTTCAGGTGTTGGCAAATTCACAGAATCAGATAGTGGAGGGTCTTTTAGCATCTGGATTTCGTGTTCCTATTCAGCCTCAGCAGAGTGAAGAACCTCTTACTGCGAAAGAAATCATTGAGACGATACGTCGACATTCGGAAAAAGACCTCATTGAAGCACCGCCCAACGCATCGGATAGGAGACTGGCAGAACAGACGTCTTACAGAGAGGAGGTATTTCAATTCCTGCTATTCTCGTTGTCGAAAGATATTCAGCGCGAAGAGAATGCGTCGTTACGAGAAAGTATAGAAAAGGGAAAAGAGAGTCTCTACAAAGATTTGGAGAAGTGGTTGGAGAGTGAATCGTATATGGACGATGCTCAGGACCCGATTCAGTTTTTGAATAAGATTCGAGAACCGTGTGGACAAATGGAAGAAGCCTCGTGTAAGAAGTCTTCGATGTGTGGTTGGTATAACAATTCCTGTAAAATCAAAATCAAAAATACAATGGTCGACAAGGGCATGATGTTGCGCAGATTGGTCAAGACATTGAAAGAAAATGATAAACAGAGAAGTTTAGTACTGGATGAACGATTATCACCCTTTTTCAGTACAATTTTATATTTAGAAATGCCGAATGAGTTGATAACTACCGACGTCGCGTAGTTCTTCTTCTTCGTCTGGTCTTTCTCTTTCTTCCCAGTCCTACGACGGGAGAAACAGGACGGTCTTGTCTATGTAACGAAGCCAGTGCTTGTTGTTTGATAGTTGGAGAGGTAGTTACCAACCCCTTGCTTGCTGCCAACAAATCCAAGGCAGCCATCTTTTGACTTTTTCGTCTGTTGTCCATTAGTTTTATGGACGACTATTTTTGTACGGATGTCCAGCTGGTAAGTTTCCTTGTAATCCCCATTTCCATGCAAGGTAGCCTTCTATTTGTTGTTGTTGAGTGGTTGAAAACGCACCACTGTAAATAAGAATTTCACAAATATGTCCAGGCCAAGATTCATTCAATGTGTACCTATTTCCAATCGTTGTTCCGGATGTTGTCCCTGTAAATGATCCAGTATATTGAGAAGTTCCATTCGTATACAATACACCAGACGAACTAAAAATTACACATACCTGAAATGGACTGCTCGCAAGATCTGTTGCAGCATTTCCGCCCATTGGGCTTAACAACCCTTTATTATATATGTAATCGCGACCTGACCCTGTAGCAGCATCTATAATGTAACCATATGTTGAACTATTTGTTTGTTGAGCAACAGCAAAAACTGTAAATGGTGCTGTTAAATTAAAAGAAGCATTGTATCCTAGTGTAGCATTTCCACTTGGAGAACCACTTGATTGATAAAACGATGGATAGGTTCCGTTGAATGTATTATTTGGATAAGCAAAATTACTTGCATTTGAAAGGTTCACATTGTTAGCACTTTTATCTTTCACTTTTGTTACACTTGATGTTCCTGTAACAGTGGAAGAATCTGATGCATCCAACCATAAAGAAAGTCCTGATATCGAGGTTGGACTAAACGAAAGAGGTAGTGAGTGTGCAAACGAAAGAGGTAAAAACACTGCCATTGTAGACTATGGGGAGATTTTGTAGTATGGATGTGACGATGGCAAACTTCCTTGCAATCCCCATTTCCATGCGAGATACCCTTCTACTTGATTCTGTTGGGCTGTTGTAAGAGTGGTATTGAAAATTAAAACTTCTGACCAATCTGCTCCCAATGAGTTTCCTGATTGTCCAAATGATGGAGTACCTATACCAAATGCGGATGGTATAATCGTATTTCCAGATACTGTAACTGTCACAATTGTAGGTCCTGTTGATGAAGTAAACGAATTTGGACTGATACTTCCAGAACAGTTTTGAAATGTAAATGCTATAGGACTACCGGTGTTAGCCAAAGAAGCATTAAATCCACTATATTGATAATCAGTGTTACCTGCTGCTGCCATACCAAATAAACGACTGCTTCCACCACTATACGCAGTATAATTGAATACAAAAAAGAGAGTATAGTATTGAGTGGAAGCAAGGCCGTTTCCAAAAGAACCAGTCATGTATGTAGGTGTAGCAGTAGTTGTCGTAATAGCAGGTAATGAGTTCAATCTTGTAGAAGAATATGTAGGAGACCCACTTGTCATTAACCCATTATAAATAGATTTATCTCTCCATTGAGTAACCGTTGAACTACTTAAAGTAATGGTAGAACTATCTGCAGCATCCAACCACAATATAAGACTGGAAAGTTGTGCGGGTGTAAACGTTACCTGAGCAGCAGGAGGCGAATAATAGCTTGGGTGTGTGGATGGAAGGTTAGAATAGATTCCCCATTTCCATGCCAAATACCCTTCTACTTGTTGACGTTGAGCTGTGGTTAATGCACCATCATAGAATATAAGTTCTGCCAAATCATATACCGTTGTATACGACGCGTTATTCAACGTGTATAACTGAGCTGAAGTTAAAAAACTATTTGCTCCAACATTAAAATCTAAACTTTGAGAGGTTGCATTCAAAAGACCTATATTAGAAGAACTGCTTGTGCTATTAACACCATCTACGAGTATTGCTGTATTTGAAATATTTGTGCTATTTGAATACCGTACATAATCATTAATTCCTGTAATAGCAGATATTCTATAATACCATAACCCTGAACCATAAGATGTGTACATTTGATATCCATAGTTTACCGTAGAAGTAATAGGCATAACGATTGTACCACTTGTAAGACGGAATACAGTAAATACACTTTTTGCTTGATTTGAAAGCACAAGATTGCTTAACATCATCTGACTGCTAGAAGGCCACGTTACTACATTAAGCCCATTCAAAGTGTTTACTCCCGTTGTTGCTGTTGTATAAGATGCATTTGATAGTGCATTTACTCCCGAGTTTCCCTTATTTTTCCAAGTAGTTATATTCGAACCATTTGAGCTTATTGTACTAGTATCCGCTGCATCAAACCATAATGAAAGACTGCTAATATTTGCAGGTGAAAACGTGCTCAACGGTGTTCCAAGTCCCCATTTCGAAGCCAAATACATTTCCACTTGACGACGTTGTGAATTTGTAAGCCCGCCATTAGGATAATATATAAATTCTGCTATATTTCCAACAAAGTACTGATTATAAACATTATCAGATAATTTAATCGTCGAAGTACCTGAACCCGTAGAAATCATACTATCTATGAGCGTATATACATTTGAAAATGAAGAAAGCGTATAGTTTGGATTAAATACTCCATTCACAAAATATTTATTATTTGCAAAATCATTTGAATTGTTACCGGCAACAGTAGGCGTTCCTATTAATCCATTTGAAGGACTGTTATATCTTACTGCAAAGTCTCCACTTGAAATATTTGGAAATTCCACTATTCTACCGACTCCATTAGGTATACTTGTCAATTTTGAAACAACAAATAAAGCAGAATTGCTGCTAACACTTACACTATTTGTAGATGTCATAACTCCACCACTAGGGAAACTCACAACTGAATATCCACCATCTGTAATATTCGCAACTGTTCCAGAGGCAGAGAAGTTATTACTGCTACCCGATTTATCTTTCCAAACTGATAGATTTGAACTGCTGCTGAAAGTCATACTATTAGAAGAAGTATCCGCACCATCTAACCATATAGAACATCCAGCTATATAAGTAGGATTGAAAGTAGCAGGATTCTGGATGATAATCATCATCGCACTGCCTGTATTCGCACTGGTGGCAACTCCTGCAGGATATCCACCTGCGTTATATAGATTGTATACCGTTGAACCGCTTGTGAAAGAAGACAATACCGGAATAGAAGACCCTTGAGCAGCAGAAATACAACTGAAATAGTTGGTATTGATGTAGGATGAGCCTCCACCACCTCCACCTACACCACTGTTATTACCTCCACCTCCACCACCGTAGTATCCTGCTCCTCCACCTCCAGCATTTCCAGCACCACCTCCTCCGAGTGTTAGTGTTCCTACATTCGTAGCTGGACCGGTTCCATTACCTCCAGCATTTCCTGCTGCTCCACCACTGGAAGAGGTTGCGCCTCCACCACCCACTCCGCTTCCTCCAATACCGTTTCCAGTAAATGTACTGGAAGAATACACAGCTCCACCATTTCCACCTCCAACAGGTGAGAATGTTCCATCATATGCTGCCCCGCCTCCACCGGCTGCTACCAGAATAGGAGTTGTATTCACAAAAAAAGACGCACGGCCACCTCCATTGGCACCTCCGTTGGGTCCGTAACCACCGCCTCCATAGGTTGGAGCAGAGTGAGATACAAATGCTCCTTGTGAACCGACAGGTCCTATTGTGATTGTTCCAGTTCCAGATGTCGAAGGTGTAAATACGCCAGATACATAGGCTCCGTATCCACCTAACGCAGTAGATGCTACTCCTCCAGCAGCTCCCCAAGCGTAGATGGTATACGTAAGTCCTCCTATAAAGTTAAATGTCTGGTCTTTTCCTGTATAATAAAATGCGTTATACGGAGGGTCACTCCTTCTGCCAAATGAAAATGGCAAGAATATCGACATTTACATATTATTCTTGTTTTATCTTACAAACATGAACACAGGACCAACTGGAGACATAGGTTATACTGGATACACTGGACCAACTGGAGATACTGGTTATACTGGAACTACTGGACCAACTGGACCAGCACCAGCGCCTGCGCCTGCGCCATCTCCTTACATCATCACGTTAGATGACTTGATTTCAACTGTGAATACCATCACTGAAAAGGAAGCACAAGACAAACAGGCATTGTCTATTCTTGTGACACCGGATTCGAATACGATTACCAACAATCTATACCAATGGGCAAAACTAGGATTTCCCGCAGTCTATCCTATTTTGAATATTTCAATTAACGTTCCTGCTAAATGTTCTGATGGTCAGACTCGTGGATTGTACGATTATATAACCTATGTACTTGGACATCCTATTTCAGATGATGTGCC
>Ga0007837_1000203_pt1 | contig 10030 bp, 9 predicted proteins | sample CryBogCBE31Jul07_FD_71226 | JGI IMG/M metagenome (GOLD analysis project Ga0007837, IMG submission 71226) | Freshwater microbial communities from Crystal Bog, Wisconsin, USA - CBE31Jul07 | ecosystem: Environmental > Aquatic > Freshwater > Lake | place: Crystal Bog, Wisconsin, USA | collected... | reverse complement strand
GGGGTCACTGGGGTCACTGGTGTCACAGGGGTCACGGGGGTCACAGGGGTGACAGGGGTGACAGGGGTGACTGGGGTGACAGGGGTCACTGGGGTCACTGGTGTCACAGGGGTCACGGGGGTCACAGGGGTGACAGGGGTGACAGGGGTCACAGGGGTGACTGGGGTGACGGGGGTCACAAGTGTCACTGGGGTGACTGGTGTGACTGTAGGAGTAACAGGAGGAGTAACAGGAGGAGTTACAGGGGGTGTTACTGTAGGTGTAACTGTAGGTGTTACAGGAGGAGTTACTGTAGGAGTTATTGTAGGAGTTATTGTAGGTGTAACTGGAGTTATAGTAGGAGTAACAGGAGTTATAGGAGGAGTAACTGTGGGTGTAACTGTAGGAGTAACAGGAGTCACTGTAGGAGTTACTGGAGTTACAGTGGAAGCTGGGGTACTTCCAGTTCCTCCTTGAGTTCCTCCTGTATTTGTTACATTTAAAGGTACTCCCAAACTGTTCAATAAATTCAAAGCGTCTGCTCTGCTGAACTTCAAAACATTTTGAAGATAATTCAACATATCGCTAGGAGAAACATTTTGAGATTCAAGAGACTCAACGGCTTTTTGCCCAGCAACAACTTGTTCTGTACTAGGTGTTGATTCTGTTGATCCAGATGGTGTTGATCCAGGCGGTGTTGAACCAGGAGGTGTTGAATTAGGTGTTGTTGATCCAGGGGTTTTTGAATCAGAAGGCGCTGTGCTTGACGCACCTGAAGCATTTGTAAGTGGTGAACCTGATGTATTAGTTGATGTATTTGTAAGTGGTGAAGTTGTATTTTGTGTTGATTTGTTTGGATCTACATTTGTACTAACAGGAACTGGATTAGGCGTTGGATAAAATACTTTAGAAGGATCATTTGGATCAAATGTTGTTTGTACAGGCTCGCCATTAACAACGACTAAAGTAAATTTATTACCTTTAGTATCTTCATAAACATCCGTATTTTGTCCACCACTTGAATCAGTTGTATGACCAACTATATTAAATGGCAATTGCCAAACGCCAGGGGAACTCTCTGGAATAAACAAAGAACTTCCAGATGTCCCACTTAGATTAGACGCAATATTTGACAATGCTTGAGACTGTTCATTTGAAGTTAAATCTCCAAAATTAACACCAACTGAGTTGGGTAGCCCCATACTTGGTACTGTATTAGTGTTTATATTGCCATAACTTAAAAGTGTATTTGCTATATCTGAGGTGTTTGATGTTCCTCCAACTTGAACTGCAAACACACTTCCAATGGGTTGACCATTTGCACTAAATCTGTAAGAAATTGCATTGTTGGGGTCAAATACTGAATATGTTCCATCGTCATTTTTTTGTATTCCACTATTTGGATCATTTACTCCTTGCTGAAGCAAAGTATTTATATCACCCAACTGAGCTTCATTAAATCTGAGTGGCCCACCACTATTACCAGATATAGCACTACTGGCGCTACCATTTGCAGCAAGCGTTGTTGAAAAATCTTTTGATAATTGATTTAAAAAATCACTCCCTGGGGTCAAGTCAACAGAACTTGTATTTGTTCCTGATAATGGGCTAGTGCTTGTACCACTCGTTGCAGTAGATTTTGCATTTGCTCCAATTGCTGATCCCGCAGAGTTTGCCAATGAAGAAATAATTGCATTATTTACTGCGTCAGCGTTTCCACCATTCAATAACGAAGTGGTTGCTGCGTTAGTGACCGAACCAACTGTTTTTCCGATTTGAGCAAGACTTGCATCAGAAAGACCTTGATTTTTAAATTGATTTACGATTTGAGTAGCCGCGCTTGTTCCCAATCCGTTGGCAACCAAACCATTAAGAAATGTAGTTAAAATTTTGGAAGTGTCTCCACCTGAAACGGCTGAAGAAACTGCTCTTACTAGAGAATTTGATACGATATTGGTAACTTGAGATGGTGTGTATATACCATTAATTGATTTTGAAATATCAGTGGGGTTGATGACTGAGTTGACCATGTTGGTAGCATTAGAGGCTACCCCACCCGTAAGTGCGCCTGTTAAAGCTCCTTTAGTAATGTCTCCACCATTGATGGCGGACATTATTGCGCCCGTTGTAGCGCCAATGGTGGCTCCCCCAACTGTTAAGGCTAAGGTTGAATCAGCCGCTGCGCCCGTTATAGATGCGCCCAAACTTCCCGCCCCAGGGAGCGCATAATTTAACGCAGCCGTTACTGCAATGCTTCCAAGAGGGCCAAGACTACTAATAGCTTGTCCCAACTGATTGACCACTGCACCTGAACTACCTTTTTGATACCCAACTTGTTGGTTGTAATTAAAAATCGGTAAAATATTACCTGTTTCTGCATTAGCCCCTACAAGCATTTGCATTTGACCACCAGTGGAACCCGTTGATATCAAATATGTACCATCTCCATTGGGTTTAACTGTAGCGGGCAAAGGTCTCTGACTATCACCTTGAACTAATGCATATGTTGGATTTCCAGAATCATCAGTACCGTTTTGAATTACATGCGTATTTCCTAATTGAATTGCATTGTAAGTTTGTGTGTATTCATCGCTAGTTAATCCTGCTTGTGGGTTTGTCGCATATGCTGTTGAACTTGAATAAGGTGTAGGTGCAACATTTGTTGTATCGGGTTGTGCTGTAAAATTTGAAGCATTTGTGCCAGACTGTGCTGCGCCACTCAGAATATTATTTACATCAGTTGTAGGCATTCCCGAAGAAAGAGCATTTAATGCCGTAGCTGCCGTAGTCGGGGCATTTACTCCTGTAGTAGGAACATTGTAAATTCCTGTGTTTGCAGATGGTGGAACAAATTGAGCAAACTGATCTGGAGTTACATTTGTACCTAATTTGCTATTTAATATTTGAGCAATTTGCGTAGGATCTGTAATACCATTTGCGGCAAAAAACCCATAAAGCGCTTGTTGACCACCAGTGTTGGTCAAATCAGTATTGATAACATCGCCCGATAAACCAAATACGCTTGGTGTTGTAACTGTTTGTGTTGTAGGTGTTGGGGTGGTAACGTTACCACTTGTTAATGGAGAAGAGGCTGGCGTAGATACTGATGGTGTGGTATTACCAGAAATTGCATTTAGAATGTTTGCAGGGTCTTGTGTCGCTGTGGCCGTGAGCAAGTTTGCAGGGTCAGGCGTACTAGCCAATGAAGGACTAGGAGTGCTTCCACTTGACAAGGGAGAAGATACAGTATTTACGGGTGTAGGAGTGGGTGTTGGCGAAGTTAATTGCTGATATGCAGTGTTAACACTGTCAGCAGAAGTTCCATAATGAGTAGCCAAGGCTTGTGCTAAGTCTGGTGTCATTCCACCATAGGCTTGCACCGCAGCCGCCGCATCCGCCTGTGTAGCGTTCGGATTAGCTGCAAACCAACCACTGACTAAACCTGAATCATTTGCCATTACGCCACCGCATTTGTTGAACTAGCCGTTCCTATGATTGTCATAGTACCTACCATGTGAAAAGCCCAATCTTGCCACGTTTCAAATCCCCTTGTATCCGCAATGCCTGATGCCATGAAGTAACCAATGCCTGCTACCGCATCACCCCATTCTCTCCATCTTTCTTCAGGTAGTGTCCCCAACTGATTAGGCGCAAACAACTCCGCCATCAGCGCACACCATTGATCCCATGTCATCCCTCTTGGGTCGTAGACGGTCATGGGTTACCCGTACCTCTCACGTCTCCAGTTTCGACACTCAGAATGATCTTACCCATCTGGTAGTCACCATTAAAAGTATTTGACTCAAACCTCAAACGCATCTCACGACGCTGTTCGCGCATGTCTATCTTCAATGTTGATGGCGTGAAATTGTAAGAATCTGATGGACGATCAATGTCGTCGGCATAACCCTTACCAGTCACAATCACATCCATCTGACCATTCTGAATGAAGTCAGGCTCTATCCGTTCACAGCGTGTCCAGTTATTATCGCCTGGTGCTTGTGTCGATCCGACCAAACCAGCCTGATTTCCCAAAACGGGCGTCTCAAACGCAGAATAGATTGCATCACTGTTGGTCAAATAAACTTGGTTTGTCCCAGTCTCATGTTGCCAAATAATGCTTGAATTTGCAGTCATGGTTGTTGATGCAACCGTAGCACTCATTGGGTTATTGACGGTATAAGTTCCTGTTCCGCCAGTTCCTGTGCCCAAAGCAGTAATCACCATTTGATCTGGAACATTTGTTCCTGAAAGGATTTGACCTACAGCAACAGTACCAAAATTCACAGCAGTGACAGTCAGCGTAGTTCCAGATACAGAACCAACAATTGATAATGTAGTAGTTGAATTTGTGTCACCCCAGATAGGTTTAGGAAAGACTTCAGTGAACCAACCAGATGAACGTTGAGCCCCAGGTGCTGAGCCAGCGTCATACCAAACCTTATCCTTGACGTTATAGATTATTGCGTCCGTACACTCGGTTGCATTACCACGAGGATAAAACCACCATATCTCGTTATACCGTGGAACCTTTGTCACCCAAACCTTTTGACGCTGAGAGAAGTTCACATTGTCGTAGAACCAGTTTAGATTCATTGAATTTGGAATTTCGGCAACAACTCCGTTGTACATCAAGAAACGGTCAATGCCTGCCCAGTAAAATAAACCATCATATTCAATAACACTACTAGAAGACAAGATAGAACTTTGCTGAGTAATCAAGTCATAACGCCAATAGAACGTGCTAGAGGTGCTTCCAGTGGTCACCGTTGTTGGGGTATAGGAAACACGAATAACGCTGTCTAAAGACCAAAATAAGCCCGATGGAGAGGTTGTACCACCCCTTAAAGGTAAGCCCTTCACAACCTTTGTAGAGGCCACGTTGTTGGCGTTTGAGTCAGCGCTTGTCCAGTTGTTGAAGTCGCCTGCAGCGCAGTTCTGTATCAGTCCATTATTTCCATACACAAAGAGGTAAGGAAATAACATCACAACTCCACCCGACACAGAGATGTTGTTGTCGAATGTCAATGTCTGCGCTCCGCTTGTGGTTGCGCTATTGTTTAAAAAAGCCGTCCATAGATTAGAAGTGATAGTCGCCAAAGCACTGATAGTTCCTTGGAATCCTGTGCCTGATCCAATACCACCACCAGATAAGGTAAATGTGTCTTGGTACAAGTAATTTGATCCACCAAGGGTAACAGTTACCGAAGTGATAACACCACCCGTGACAACAACGGTTGCTTGTGCGCCTGAACCAATTTTTCCACCAACAATAGATACACCCGTAAAAGTTCCAGATGTGTAACCTGTACCTTGCGTATTGATAGTGACTTGACCAACAGGGCCATATCCTTGAAGACTAGATGAGACAACCGTGGTGTTGGAGGGTATGCCAGTGCCTGAGACTGAAACCCCTGCGCCAATCGCCACAATCGTGCTTGCAAACGTCACAAGCTTGGATCCTGATGTTAGGGTGCCTGTTGCGGTAAAAACGCCTACAGGGGCTAATGACGTGCCTGTGAACTGACCATACAAGGGTCGAGTGTTTGTGGTGTTTGTGATGTACTGGAGATTCTGACCAGGGTGCGCAATCAATTGTAGATTCCCACCACCTGTTGAGTCATACCCTATGTCAAACTGCCAAAGATTGTAATCATTGGGACTAAAGGATGTACTCATCGAAAAAGATGTTGGGCCTGTTCCTATGGCTGTGACGTTGTTGGTCACCCATTGCTGAACACCTGCACTATAGCCTGAAATAATGTAGTTCAATCCATTCGTGGCACTCATGATAAGACCACGAGAGATACCAAACGAATTAAGAAAAGCGCCTGTATAGCCTCCTATTTTTCTAGGAAGACCACGTTGGAAACGAACCCACTGACCATCAACATATGAAAGCGATGCGAACATCGTACCATCCCTTTGGATACCAGGGGGTACCTGAAGGGCTATTACCTTAGCTGTCAAAATGTACCTCCACTGATACCATTGACAACATACAAACCATTCGGGCCAAGGGTCGCAGCTTGTGCGCCATTCGAGGTAAATCCAATCGTATTTGAACTGGGCAAATAAAGTCCAGTCGTAAGATTACCAGAGAAGTTCAAAGACGGATTGGTGGCTGACGCTGTTTGCAAAGTAATGTTATTACTACTGTTTGTCACAGTTGAAATACCAACTACATTTGTACCATCACAAATCATGCCAACTGTAGTGCCTGATGGTATGGTAAGTGTTGATCCGCCAGAAACTGAGGTTTTGAACGTCAGAGTATAGGATCCACTTGTACTATTCGTGATCACATAAAACTGGACTGTCGGTGGGACGATCACATTGGTGTTTTGACTTAATGTGCCAGTGTAATTTTGTAGGGTGTACGATGCTTGTGTGCTTGTTAAGGTAATGGTTGCTGACGCGCCAGTTACTGATATTTGTTCTTGAGTAAAGAAAAATACTGAACTTTGTCCATAACCCCACGAGGTAAATCCAGTCGATCCATTGGACGCCAAGTAAAACGATTCTCCGATCTGCAATTGGAAAGAACCACTTGTCCCGTCAATGACATCTGAACCTTGTGCAGCGACCGTTAAAACACCTGTACCATTATTTTTAATGATTGTGAACCAACTAGATCCTACCCCAGTAGATGTTGGAAGCGTCAAAGTGCCCACGCCACCTGACCAAGTTGTCAATTGTGATTGGACTGAATTTGGAAGTGTTTGTGTGCTGTAGTAGTTGACAGGTAAAGTTGTAGTGTTAAGAGTTGTACCTGTAGCGGTTAGACCATACCCTGCCAAGCTTGTTGCATTCGCTACAGACGTGCTCGCCCCGAACTGCAAGACCGACCATGTACCATTTGTAGTGGTGTTATTTGTCAAGTAAATGTAGTACGAGATTCCTGAATTGATGGTGATCAAACTAGTCGTTGTGTCATTTTCATAGACCGTAAAAGGATTGGTTGCTATGTTTTTAATTAAAAATGACTGCCCTGTAGAGACTTGAGTCGCAGTGGGCAAAATCAACTTTAGGCCAGTCGTTGTGGCTGTCACCTCGATGATGTTGGCAACAACTCCACTTGTGTTGCCATTGACTGGCCACTGAAGCGTGGTGTTAGCACTGATTGTGAGGCTCTCATAACCAACCTGAGATGGGCTGATCGTGGAACCTGTATAGGGGTTTACATAGTAAGTCATGATTAACTGTCCACTGCAACAGATTGACGATCTCCAACTCTAGATACATCTTCAGCTTTCAGGGCTTGAATAGCTTCCTGATATTTCTGTTCGAAGATCTGACGTTGGTCATTTTTAAGGAAAGGCATGGCTTGCAACAACGTGCCAAAAAGCATGGCATTGGGTGCATTCTGTGTCAGCCAATTGGTCTGATTGGTAGAACTCAAAGGCTGAATGCGCTCATAGTAGAGCACTTCAAAGTTATACGATTGATCTGGAGTTGGAGCAACATACCAGAAGTCCCAACTTGTGTCCGAGTAAAACAAAGGAGGCGATGTTTGTGTGTTGACTGGCCAATAATTGGTCAAATACTCGTACTTACGAAGCAAGATAGGGTTACGGTTACCACTGCTGTCCGTGTAATTCATAGAGACGGTTTTACGCCATCTGGAGGGCTTTTGGATGACTGGGTTGCCTGCGGTCATCGTTGCCTCAACAATCTGCAATTGACCCAAAGTCTTGATCTGCTGAGCTATCTCAAACTCAGCCAAAGTGATAAAGGTGGGAATCGCGTTGATTGTTGCGGTATCTGACCTCTCCAAATACTGTGGAACGATGGCAATCAAGTTATCATAGGTCAGAACCCATGAATTAGGATTTGATGGCGTAAGTACAGTAGTGGTCATAATATCCCCATTTTCAGTCTATTTTCCCACTAGGCAGTCAAAACAGCAAGTGCATTTTGGGTTTGGGCTATTCTATCTTGGAGTCCTATTAATCCACCATTTACACGCTTACAAAGTTGCTCTTGATTGTCTATTAAAGATCCGCAATGATGGGTCTGCCAGAACCACCCAGCGCTCATGGCGGCGAATGTTGGAGTTGCCACCAAGTCAGGATTCATCACAAAATCCTGACCCACCGCTTGGCCACAGTGCCAGTAGTTGTCATGCCCGGTGAGTTGAACAAGCCCTCTTCCCCTAAAGCGGTACCCATCCCCAGAGGCTTCGTCACGGTTTCCCATGCGATTGGCGTAAATCCTATTGGCGATGCGCTGTGGATTATGGGCGTAAGATTGAATTTCTTCGGGTTTAAACTTGTGACCGAACAAAGCTTGAAGGGTCTCTGCTCGATAGTTAAGATTTTCTTCCAAGACTCGGAAATGGTTGCTCTCATGACTGCATTGCCCTATGAAAGATGCTTGTTCCTTTGGACTGACCATGCCAAACTTGACAAACGTATCCATCAAGGGTTGAGCCCATTCAGCCCCAATACCTAGTTTGTGGAGTTGTTGTGCATTAATCATTTCACCCCCTCATTGACTGTCTGTCTCACTTTGTTGTAGGTGTCAATACAAGCGTTGAGTTGGGTGATGGCGATGTCCCCGTCTGCTGCGATACTTGCAAGAGCCTTAATAGTCTCTCGCTCAGATTGGCCGTCATTGGCTGTATCTCCTCTGGCAGTGGAGGCATCTGTGGCGGTTTGAACGGCACAACTGGAGGGGAGGCGCAACTCGCCAGAGTCAACCCTAGCATTAATACTAGTCTGCTTGGTTTGAATATCATTTTTTGCCTTTTTAAGTGCCAAATTAGACTGAGTTAACTTTTGGTTTAGCTCTGCTTCTTTTGCCCTAGCTTCGCCATTAAGTCTGTCAATTTCTGCTTGATCTTCTGCAACCCGTCTTTCATAGCCGTGATGATCTGCGACATAGTAACCTCCTAAAAGAATTAAGATCAGACTGACAATCTGTACTGGGAACTTATATGTACCCAACGGAAACACATAGGACACAACGTGTACCAAAATAGCCAAAATTAGTACACAATAGGCAATATAGAGAAAAATGTTGGCAAAAAACTCAAACATTTACACTAGCCCTTGCATTTGCCATGCGCTCTCGCTCTTCCTCATGTTCTAAAGTGGGAGGTGTTGTGGGCGGAGGAGGAGGTGTCCATGCCTGAGTTGGATCAATACTAAATCCTGAAGTGGAGTTGTTGCCACTTTGAAATTGCATTGGGTTTCCATGCCCCATTTGCCCCATCATGGGCTGACCCATGCAAGGATTAAAAGGCATCGGAGGAGGGGGTGGAGGCACGCTAGACTTGCCTGTGAGCACCAAACTGACCACGGTGAATATCTGCGCCATAGCCATAGAAAGAATGGCCAAGATCGCCTTATCAGCAGGCGCTTCGGTAAAAAGTGGCTGTTCAATGAACACAATGCTGTATGAAAACAGCACTGTTACTAGGACAAGGATAAAGCAAAACGTCTTTAGGATAAACGCTTTGGTCTCGATGTCAACTTGTTCAGGGGTTTTGTGCGCCATTTTTCGGTTTATTAAAAAATTCGGGACAATTTTGCGAAGCAACACAGAGAGGTGGTTTACAGTCTTCCGCATCCCAGTTCTTAGGGTCTTGGCAATGGTAGCGATATCTGTCTTCACAAGACACCAACAAAAGAGTTAATAGCAACCACTTCATTTGCCTTCAATCCTAACCAAAGCCTTGTTTACACGAATCTCCATCATCTTGATATCTATGTACATCCACGAAAGCAGTGGTATGAATAAGAGGATCACCACCATCAAGACCACGATAACAATGACGAAGAACGAACGATCATCAGCATCAGCCATATCCACGCTATCATCAGAAACGTTATTACTGTAGCTATTGCTTTGTCTTGGAATTCCTCCGCCCTTTGACGCTTTAGCCATTGCGCTTTCCGTTTCTTGTCTAGCTCCGCCTTTCTGGCTAACGCCTGCTGATTGGCAATATGCCCAATCATTTTATTCACCCGACTGTACAAGTCCTTCATCTCAGGAGGAACATGGTAGACCATGTACTCTCTCATCTCTTCATTCAACTTTTCCATCT
>Ga0007837_1000191_pt1 | contig 10362 bp, 10 predicted proteins | sample CryBogCBE31Jul07_FD_71226 | JGI IMG/M metagenome (GOLD analysis project Ga0007837, IMG submission 71226) | Freshwater microbial communities from Crystal Bog, Wisconsin, USA - CBE31Jul07 | ecosystem: Environmental > Aquatic > Freshwater > Lake | place: Crystal Bog, Wisconsin, USA | collected... | reverse complement strand
TAGAGTGCAAAGGCAAAAGGAAGCTTAACTGTGAGACAAACAAGTCGAGCAGAGACGAAAGTCGGTCTTAGTGATCTGACGCTGCTGTGTGGAAAGGGCGTCACTCAACGGATAAAAGTTACTCTAGGGATAACAGGCTGATCTCCCCCAAGAGTTCCTATCGACGGGGAGGTTTGGCACCTCGATGTCGGCTCATCGCATCCTGGGGCGGTAGTACGTCCCAAGGGTTGGGCTGTTCGCCCATTAAAGCGGTACGCGAGCTGGGTTCAGAACGTCGCGAGACAGTTCGGTCCATATCCGGCATGGGCGTTAGAGTATTGAGAGTGACCTTTCTCTAGTACGAGAGGACCGAGAAAGATATACCTCTAGTGTACCAGTTATCGTGCCATCGGTAGACGCTGGGTAGCTATGTATAGTTAGGATAACCGCTGAAGGCATCTAAGTGGGAAGCCGTCCTCAAGATGAGTACTCTTAGGTTACGGCAAGACTAGCCGTTTGATAGGCATCCGGTGTACATATAGTAATATATTCAGCCAAGATGTACTAATAACCATATTTTTAAGCACTATTTAGTTAAAAACTTTTAATTTCGGTATCTATAGCATAATAGTACAACGCCATTCCATTCCGAACATGGTTGTTAAATGTTATTGCGGCGAAAATACTTAGAGAGTCGTCTCTTGGAAAAATAGCTCGACGCCGAAATTTATCTTTTTCTTGATTTTTTTCTCTTCTATTTCTATAATACATACCATAATATATTAGTCCTTGATAGCTCAGCGGTAGAGCAATCGGCTGTTAACCGATGGGTCCTTGGTTCAAATCCAAGTCGAGGAGTTATTACTTTTTTGTCTTTTCGTTTTTGATAATTCTACTCTTTCTACTCTTTTCTTTTTTGATTATAATAATTACTATTTAATATTTAAGAAAAAAGAATTTTATGAGTCATACAGTGAAAATTTATGATACTTGTATTGGGTGTACACAATGTGTAAGAGCATGTCCAACGGATGTATTAGAAATGGTTATTTGGGAAGATTGTAGAGCTGGTCAAATTGCTTCTGCTCCTAGAACAGAAGATTGTGTTGGTTGCAAACGATGTGAAAGTGCTTGTCCAACTGATTTCTTAAGTGTTCGTGTTTATCTAGGTGGTGAAACTACCAGAAGTATGGGATTAGCTTATTAATCAATTATTAATAGAAATATCTTTTTCTATTGTGTAAAAAATAATGAAATTTTTAAAATTTTTGGTTCTGAAGTTGTTAACATTTAACAACTTCAATTATTAAATCCATTTCTTTTGGAATCTTTAGAAAGAATTACTTCTTTTATGATAAAACCCATCCATAACTATGTAAACCTTTTCCTAAAAAATTAACTCCTAAATAACAAATCCAAATGACAAAAAATCCACATGATCCAATAGTTGCGGCTTTTTCTCCTTGCCATCCTTTTAAAAGACGAGAATGTAAATATACAGCAAAAACTAACCAAGTGATTAATGCCCATGTTTCTTTTGGATCCCAACTCCAATAAGATCCCCATGCTTCATTTGCCCAGACTGCTCCTGAAATTATTCCAATAGTTAAAAAAGGAAATCCTAATCCAATAATTCGATAACTCCATATATCAATCGTTTGTAAAAGCGAAAGTTTTGAGGAATTAATGGATGAATTCATAATGGTTTGTGAATTTTCTATCTTTATTAAAATAGTTTTCTCCTTTGGATTAAAAACATTAAACGCTAAATATAAAATTGATAATAAGGATCCTAAAATTAAAGTTGCATAACTAACCATCATCATACTTACATGCATCATTAACCAATTAGATTGCAAAGAAGGAACTAAAGGTAAAGCTTTTTGCATATCTGTTGGTAATGTTAAACTTGAAAATCCTGAAATAAAAAAAAGAATCGGTGTAGAAATAGAACCAATTAAACGACTTTTTGTTTTAAATTCAATTAATAAATGTAATAAAGAAATTCCCCAACTTAAAAAAATTAACGATTCATATAAATTGCTTAAAGGAAAATAACCTTCTCCAATCCAACGTACTAAAAGGGTTAGAGTAAAAAGAACATTGCTTGCAGCTACTAGTAGTTTACTAATTAAAAAGATAATATTATTTTTTGGAAGAGAAAGACTAATCCAATAACTTATCATGGCAAAAAACAACAGAAAACACCCAATTACTGGCAATTGATAGTCATTTAAGAACAATATTTTCATAATTAAAAATTTTTAGAATTTTCTAATATTATAAATTTAAAAATGTATAAAAAAGTTATTTGTTAGTTGGTATTTTGTTCAAAAACAAACATATATATAATATACTTTGGAAGAGGGGACGAATATGACAGCAACTTTAGAAAGATATGAAAGCCAAAACATCTGGGAACGTTTTTGTTCTTGGATTACTAGTTTAGACAATCGTTTATACATCGGATGGTTCGGTGTAGTTATGATTCCTACACTTTTAACTGCTACAACTTGTTACATTATCGCTTTTATCGCTGCTCCGCCAGTTGATATCGATGGTATTCGTGAACCAGTAGCTGGTTCTTTAATGTATGGAAACAACATTATTACTGGTGCTGTTATTCCAAGCTCAAACGCAATTGGTGTTCACTTCTATCCAATTTGGGAAGCTGCTTCTGTTGATGAGTGGTTATACAACGGTGGTCCTTACCAATTAGTTGTTTTACACTTCTTAACTGGTGTTGCTTGCTATTTAGGTCGTGAGTGGGAATTAAGTTTCCGTCTTGGTATGCGTCCTTGGATTTTCGTTGCATTCTCTGCTCCTGTAGCAGCTGCAACTGCAGTATTCTTAATTTACCCAATCGGTCAAGGAAGCTTCTCTGATGGTATGCCTTTAGGTATTTCTGGAACATTCAACTTCATGTTAGTATTCCAAGCTGAACATAACATCTTAATGCACCCATTCCACATGGCTGGTGTAGCTGGTGTATTTGGTGGATCTTTATTCTCTGCAATGCACGGTTCTTTAGTAACATCTTCTTTAATCCGTGAAACTTCAGAAAACGAATCTGCTAACTATGGTTACAAATTTGGTCAAGAAGAAGAAACTTACAACATCGTAGCTGCTCATGGTTACTTTGGTCGTTTAATCTTCCAATACGCAAGTTTTAACAACTCTCGTTCTTTACACTTCTTCTTAGCTGCTTGGCCAGTTATCGGTATCTGGTTAACTTCTTTAGGAATCAGCACAATGGCATTCAACTTAAATGGTTTCAACTTCAACCAATCTATCGTTGATAGCCAAGGTCGTGTAATCAATACTTGGGCTGACATCGTTAACCGTGCTAACTTAGGTATGGAAGTAATGCATGAAAGAAATGCACACAACTTCCCTCTTGACTTAGCTGTAACTGCTCCAGTTATTGTTGGTTAATTTACTATTTTAAAAAAGAAATGAAAATTTAAACTTTCATTTCTTTTTTAATCATTTATTCGTTTTCTAAGAAATTTTATCCTTTGATAAATACTTTTTCTTTCTTTTTTTTTTCTTATTAAAACTTCATAATCATTTTCTTTATATCCAAATAAAATAATATACAATTTTTTTAATCTTTGATTTTTAATAATAAAAAATATTAAACCTTATTTTATACTGTAAAAAAATGTACATTTATAATCAGAAAGAGCTTTCTATTTTTTGAGGTCTTCCACCCACAATACCTCCACTTTTTTCAAGCTATATAAAACAAAAAAAAATCACAAATGGAAAAAATTATTATATAAAACGCGATTTTAATTTTAGATCGATTTCAGCATTACAAAACCTTAATAAGAATAAACAAGAAAAATATGCTTTTAATAAAATATATAAAGATAATTTGAAATAAATTATTAACGAATAAAGAGTTTAAAAAAATTTTTTTATCTTACGAATACTTTTTGTAAATAAAATTAAAAATTATATATAATAAAAACATTTTTCTTTTTAAAAGTAGTAAAAAAGAGGAAGAAGTTTCTTAATTTAATTATTTAAAAACTTCTTCTAATTATTCACTATCTTTAATATTTATATGAAATTAATATATTTAAATTTTATTTTTTAAGTTATTATTAAAACTATTTTTTATTAACTTGTTGATAATCCTTGGTTTTTTATAATTATTTTTTCAATAAATCGAATCAAATTTTCAAATTCAATTTCTAATTGAATTTTTCCTCTATTGGTTAAACCTCCTACCCATGAATTTTGTCTTTTGCTGAAAATCCATATTTGTGTATAAGGCAGATAACTAAACATAGCCGTGATCATTAAAATTCCAAAACCAAAATAAATAATGGGAATACTTGGATCGTATTTTATTAATAAACCTGTGGATGGCAAAATTTCAAAAATTTGATACTCATCTTCAATCCAATCTCCTATAGTATTTAGACTTATAAATTTTCCATTTTGATCATAAATTAAAAAATTATTTTGTAATTGTTCAAAAATTAAACTATATTTTTTTTCTCCAATCCATGTAATCCATGATTTACTATTATTTTTAAGAGAAAATAAAGGAAATTCATTATCATTTTTAATAATAATTTTCTTTTTAAAATCAAAATTGTTACAATCATATTGATGTTCTTTTATTTGAATAAACCAGTATGAAATTTTTATGGAAATAAATAAAAAAATAAGAAAAACTAAATATTATTTCTTAATAATGAATCAATTTGATTTTTTTTATGATCAATGTTTAGAAGAAATTTTACGTGAACGTTCAGCTTATTACTTAGATAAAAAAAGAGAAATTGATTTTTGGATTCTTATTAATCCTTTTTTTCTTGAATATTTTAAAAAATCTATTAATATTTCAAATTATTTTAAAGAAAATAAGAAAAAAATAAAAGATAATTTTGGAAACAGCTATTATTCTGTTTTAATTACACAAGATAAAGATTTTTATTCATGGATGATGTTAAGAATTGGTTATTTTGAAAAAGTAGAAATGGATTCTTTTGATAGTTCTAAAAGACCTAACTTCAATACATTTGAATTTGAAGAATCAAAACATACCGAACTTAATCCTTATGATACAAAATCTTCTATTGATGGTTTATCAGGTGTTATTGAAATAGAAAATATATCTCCTTTAAGACATAATAAATTAGATATTCATCCATTTTTAGTAGCAAGAAAAATTAAAAAACAACTTGAAATTTATCAATTTGTAAAAAATATTTCTTAATTTTTAAATAATTCAAATTAATATAAAAATAACTTTTCAAAAAGTTATTTTTTGCCATAGTTTGATCTTAAAATGTGAAATAAATTAAAGACAAATTTTTATTATTTAATTATAATTTTTAATTAACTTCTAATTTTTAATATCTATTACAAAACAATAATTTAAGATATAAAAATAATAAATTGTGGTACTTAAATATTAGTAAATAAAAAAAAATTATTAAATCCAAAACTTTTTTAGTTAAATTTTCTTTATCGTTTTTAAAAAATACTAAAGTAATTTTTAATTTGATATATATATAATATAATAACAGAAGTTATTTTGTTTTTTAATTAAAAAAAATTAAAAAAACAAAATATTAAAAAGAATTTTTTTTAATATTTTGTAATATATTTTATATTTAAGTTGTAGGAATACTTTTTTTGATTAAAAAGAATATATTATAAATTGCCCAAGAAGCTGCTAATAAAATTGGAGCGAAAGTAAAAATAAGTCTCATATTAGATATTTTAATAGATTATATTTTAATAATGAATATTATAGTCAAATAATTTTTAATTTTAAAAATTTGACAAAAATAGAAAATAAAATGTAGAATAATGATTTAAGCAGATGTGGCGTAATTGGTAGACGCGCTAGACTTAGAATCTAGTGAAAAAATTCGTGAGAGTTCAAGTCTCTCCATCTGCATAAAAAATTATTAAAATAAAATGATAACCGAAAAATTGGCAAGGCATCAATAATTTACTATAATTTATAAAGAAAAACAAAAATTATAAATACCTTAAGAGACAAAAAGAAAATATGAAATATGCAATCGCTCAAACTTCAGGAAAACAGTTTTTATTGACACCAGGAAAATGGTATGATGTAGATTTTATTGAAAATGGAAATATAGGTGATTTTATTTATTTAAACAAAATTTTATTTTTTAGAAAAGAAAATAAAATTCAATTAGGAACACCTTTTTTATTAAAAAGTAAAATTCCTGCTAAAATTATACAACAAGTTAAAGGACCAAAAATAACAGTTTTAAAAACAAAACCAAAAAAAAATTATACACGTACACGTGGACATAGACAATTATATACACGTGTTCAAATTGATACTATAAACTAAATAAAATAAAGTAAAAAAAAAATTGAGGTAAAAAATGGCACATAAAATGGGCGCAGGAAGTACAAAAAATACACGTGATTCACAATCAAAACGTTTAGGAGTTAAATGTAATGGAGAACAATTTATAAAAAATGGTTCTATAATTGTAAGACAAAGAGGAACAAAATTTAAGCCAGGAATTGGTGTTGGATGTGGTAGAGATCATACTTTGTATGCTTTAACGGATGGAATTGTAAATTTTACACGCTCAGGATTTGTAAATATTTTGATTGAAGAAAATACAATGGTAAAAATTATTAATTAAAATATATTTGAATAAAAAAAGAATAAATAATTATTTATTCTTTTTTATTTTTCTTTAACTGGTTTTATTTGTAACCAAAAAGCAACAGAATCACTTAAAAATTTTAAAGGGCCTTTAAAAACAGGAATATTCCCTTTTAAAGATTGAAAAAAAGAATAAAAATAAATAGAAAAATTAAGAATAAAAAGAAAAGAAAAAAAAATCATTGTAGCAGATTTGACAACGACAGTAGTTCCATTAAAAATATCTAATTCTCGAGTAAATAGTATATCCCAATATGTAATTAATAAATTTTGTAACATTTCTAAAACAAAAATAAGAAGTACATTATATTTAATTAGAATAGAAAAAGAAAATGTAGATCGATTTAAAAAAAGTTCAATAATAATTAAATAAAGAATAAAAGTTTTTTCAGGAGTAGCTAAAATTTGAAGAGCTTTAATACTAAGAATAGGCTCGAGAAATGGAAAAAACTTAAATAAAAACTCTGGAAAATAACCTAAAGAATTTATAATTGTATAAATAAGAACAACAAGAGCAAAAAAATAAATAAAAGATAATTGAAATCTTTGAAATATAAGATAATTTTTTTTACTTGTTTTTTGAAGTAATTTGATAAATTTTTTAATTCCTTTACCAAACTGTTCAAAGAAAGAAAAAATAGTAGAATTATTATTTATCATTCACTTAAAAAATTTTAATTATTTTATAAAATTCAATATAACTATTTTAAGATTGATATAAATATAATATTGAGATAAATATATTATATTTGGCTTTTTTATTTTTATCTAATAAAACTATTTTATTAGATTCAATGTAAAATAAAAATCTAAAAAAATTAAGAAAATTAAGAACAAATGAAAAAACTAATATATGAAATAAAAATTGAATCTACTAAATTAAGTGAAAAAAGTGATGAAGAAATAAATGTAATTATTCAAAAAATAAAAAAACGTAGAAATCAAGAATCTTTGGATAACTTAATTGTAGAATGGTTTGCAATTGTTCAAGAAATTTCATATAGAACTATTGGATTAAAACATTTTGATACTCAATTATTGGGAGGGATTTTATTACACGAAGGAAAAATCGTAGAAATGAAAACAGGAGAAGGTAAAACTTTAGTTTCTACTTTGCCGGTCTCTTTAAATGCTCTTACAGAAAAAGGAGTTCATGTAGTTACAGTAAATGATTACTTAGCTGAAAGGGATCAAAAATGGATGGGAAAAATATATAAAGGATTAAATTTAACTGTTGGATTAGTAAAAAGTACAAATACATTATTTGAAAAGCAAAAAAGTTATCAAGCTGATATAACTTACGTTACAAACTCAGAGTTAGTATTTGATTATTTACGAGATAGTTCTGCATATAATTTAAAAGAAATTGTTCAAAGACCCTTTAATTTTTGTTTAATAGATGAAATTGATTCAGTTTTAATTGATGAAGCAAGAACACCATTAATATTATCGTCTTATAAAGAAAATGAAAATATTAATAAACTATATTTAGCAAAAGCAGTTGCAAATATGTTAGAAAAAGAAATTCATTTTCAATTAGATGAAAAACGAAAAGATATTAATTTAACAGAAGAAGGATATAAAGAAACAAAAAAAAGATTAGGAATAAAAAGCTTATATGATCCAGGTGATCCTTGGATATTGGATATTTTAAATGCTTTAAAAGCAAAATATTTATTTAAATTGAATAAAGATTATATTATTTTAAATAATAAAATTGTTATTGTAGATGAATTTACTGGGAGAATTATGGAAGATCGACGATGGAGTATGGGACTTCATGAATCGGTAGAGATGAAAGAAGGCGTTAAAATAGGAGGAGGAACAAAAACAAAAAGTTCAATTACCTATCAAAACTTTTTTACATTGTACCCTATTCTGGCTGGTATGACAGGTACAGGAAAAACAACAGAAAAAGAATTTGAAGATATTTATAATTTAAAAGTCGTAGTGTTACCAACAGTTAAACCATTAATTAGAAAAGATTTACCTGATTTAGTTTATCAAACAGAATTATCCAAATGGAAAAATGTTTTATTGGAAGCCAAAAACTGTTTTGAAAAAGGGCAACCAATTTTAATTGGAACAGCTACAATTGAAAAATCAGAATTTTTGTCAGATTTATTTAAAATATCAAAAATTCCTCACAAAGTTTTAAATGCAAAACCGGAAAATGTAACTCGTGAAAGTGAAATTGTAGCTCAAGCAGGTGAAAGATTTGCCGTTACGATAGCAACTAATATGGCAGGACGTGGAACTGATATTATTTTAGGAGGAAATCCTATTTTTAAAATGAAACAAGAACTATTAGAATTATTAATAGAAAGAAAAGAAGATGAAAAAAATAAAAATTTAATTGATTTAGTTTTAGAAGAATATGATTCTAAAATTAAATTAAAAGAACATATTCAAAATCTTCCATATTCTCTAGATATTTGTAAGAGTTCGTTAAAAAACTTATATGATAAATTATATAAAACTATATATACTAATTGGGAAACAGAAAATAATTTAGTAAAAGAATTAGGAGGATTATTTGTTTTAGGAACTGAACGACATGAAACTAGAAGAATTGATAATCAATTGCGTGGACGTTCCGGAAGACAAGGGGATCCTGGAATTTCACAATTTTTTGTTTCTTTAGAAGATGAATTAATTAAAGTTTTTGGAGGTGATAGTATTCGTAAATGGGTAGAATATTTAATTCAAGATAAAGAGGTTCCTTTAGAATCAAATTTATTAACAAAAAGTTTAGAAAATGCACAAAAAAAAGTCGAATTATATAATTATGATTTAAGAAAAAATGTTTTCCAATATGATGATATTCTAAATTCTCAAAGAAAACAATTATTTAAAGCTAGAACTGAATTATTATCCAAAAATATTTATGAAGAATTATTTTTACGTTATAGTGAAAGTTCTTTTGATGAAAAAATAATTCGAGAAAAAAATAATAATTATTTGAATGCTAAATTAGAAAAAGATTTCGATAATTATGCAACATATTCTTTTTTTCCAAAAGAAATAGGAAAGGAAAAAAAAAATTTTTATAAAGAAATTTGGGTAACCAATGATTTACGAATTGCAAATTCCAATTTTTATCAACTTGGGTTTTTAAAAAGCACAAGAGGAATCATTTTATTATCAATTATTGATTTTTATTGGACAGAACATATTGAAAGAATGGGTTATATTCGTGAAACTATTAATTGGAGATCTTATGGTCAACAAAATCCATTGGTAGAATATAATATAGAGGCGTTTAAATCATTTAAATTAATGTTTGAACAAATACGTTTATGTATGTTATACTACTTTTTGAATAATCCAATAAATTATTAAAAACAATTATGACAAAACATACTCTAAATGGGCGAAGAAGAAAAGTAATTAAAACTTCAGGTTTCAGAGCAAGATTAGCCACTAAAACAGGACGTAAAATTTTACGAAATAGAAGAAGAAAAGGTCGTTGGAAATTAACAATTTAAAAATTGTTAATTTCAGAAATTAAAAACTTAATTTTTAACATTATGAAATTATTAAAGATTCAAAAATATTTTAAAATTTTTACAGATTTAAAATTTTCAATTTTCGTATTAGCAATTATTGCTATATCGAGTTCTTTAGGATCATTTATTGAACAAGATGAGCCTTTATCATTTTATGAAGAAAATTATCCTTTAAATAAACCGATTTATGGA
>Ga0007837_1000167_pt1 | contig 11010 bp, 2 predicted proteins | sample CryBogCBE31Jul07_FD_71226 | JGI IMG/M metagenome (GOLD analysis project Ga0007837, IMG submission 71226) | Freshwater microbial communities from Crystal Bog, Wisconsin, USA - CBE31Jul07 | ecosystem: Environmental > Aquatic > Freshwater > Lake | place: Crystal Bog, Wisconsin, USA | collected... | reverse complement strand
CGGGTCTGTACCAGAGGGTTGGGCATTTCTATCCCACCGCTCAGCTCACTTTCCCGCATCATACAACCACCGCCCAGCCTCCACCGCCCCATGCCAGGAAAATGCGGCCGTCCAAGCCCCCTCATTCTCCCGCATGCAGCTATGAACAGTCCAGGGCCGATCACACGACCTTCGCCCTCGCGTCCAGGCTCAGTCGCCACCCTGCTCCTACACGCGCGGACGAACGTTTCTTCACTGTGGGTCTATCCTTTCTCTTGGGATACAATCTTTTGCGGTGCCGCGGGTCTGTACCAGAGGGTTGGGCATTTCTATCCCACCGCTCAGCTCACTTTCCCGCATCATACAACCACTGGGATGAGAGGCCATGGATACGGACCCTCCAACAAGTTCTGATTGGTGTACGGAGCTTCTCTCCCCCGTCATTCACCTGGTTCCGCAAATCTCCTCCACCGCCTTCGATACTTCAGCGACCGATGTCACAACTTCTGATCCTCCACTTGGCCACCTTGCAGTACGATCCTCGCTCCAGTCACTCGAAGGCCTCTCCTCCGCTCGCCCGTTTCCTCGCAGCCAGTCATTTCTCCTTGCCTGGCGGTCTTCCGTGTGGTCCTACCGGGGGGGGTCACGGTCGACGCAAACGCGACCTACCTCCCCCCCCCCACGGCACATCCAAGAAAACCAAGCTCCTCTCCAAGCAATCCCCGCGCCGGGCGGCGACGAAGACCCAACGTGACGCCACTCAGGGCTCCCCACCACGGGTGAAATTAAAACCAATCCCGCTGTCCGACGATTCCTCTCAGCCGCAATTCTCCCTGACCCCCTCCCAGTCTCCTGGTCCGACCCGTACGCTCTCTGAGCTTCGCCTCGATCCTCGCATTCCTCAGGACGGCCGTCAAGTGGGCATTGCCCCCACCCTTCTCCCTTTTGAAGGAGAAGGACTCTTCTCATTTGAAGACATATACTTCCCGCTCTACGACACCAAAGGAGTCAAAACGCGCTGGCGTCCCACAGAGCTGGCCATTTGCTCCTACCGCGGGCGAAAGGTCCGTCACTCAGTCGCCACTCGTCCCGACTACAAATCCGCATACCTCTGTGACCTCATCAGAAACGAATGGGTCCTCGACGCACAAGATTATGACTCATGTTATGGCAGATTTGTAAACGACAATTTCACGGCAGGAACAATCAACTGTAAACTCCTACCGTACACATCCCCGGACACTGGAGAAGCTGAAGTGTGGGTGGTGGCACTCCCAGGAGTCCGCATTCTTCCAGGAGAAGAACTCTACGCCGACTATGGAAAAGACTACTGGCTCGATCACCTTCCCGACCTTCCTGCAGCCTCCAGAACTATGTGTATTCAGAAATATAAATACCGACACTCAGAACTGACAAAGGCGGGGCTCAATCCCGATGGTTCCAGACCCACCTCAGCTCCGTCCATCCTTCCCTTTCTTCGCCCCAGCCACCCAACCTTGGCCCGACCCTCCCTCTTCCTCCACGAAGAAACTGTGGGCAATGGCACTCGCTTTCGGCTTCACATGCCTCAACCGCCCCAACCATACTTCCACTACGACCCGCACCTGTCCCTCGACGACAAACGCTCTTTGTTACGCACCCATCTCCGAACAGAACCCTTGCTGCAATTGCACCTGCAGGATTCGGCTGAGCTCTACAACGTCTGCTCTCCCGACGGCTCCTGTGGTATTCAACTAGCCCTTCTTTATCAAATGTTACACCCGGATGATTGGACGGAAGATCTGCTTTCCCATGACCCGTCCCAACCGTATCTGACCCACCGCCCTCGTGGCCCCGGCCCCACTCACCTACCCCGTGTGCTCGAACTACTCCAAACCATGATCGACACCAGCACTTCTCCTGGCTCCCATGTCCGGGCTTCCCTTCAGGCATGGCACCAGGGTCTTTCCAGCACCCCGCCCCGCTCCCGACTCTTGCCCGACCAGTACCTCGAAGTAGAAGAAGTCCTTCAGCTCATCCCCCCCCATCTCTCCGCCTCCGTCTTTGTTGAGCTGGCATATGACCCCATCGATACTGTGCACCATCAGGTCTGGTCCATTCTCCAGGCTGACACTTACTTCCCTCAGCGTCTTGGCTACTTTTCTGGTGACGAACTCGACCAGCTGCTTTCGCGCCCACTCCGTGCCTCCGTCCTCCGCGGCTCTCACTATTACCCGTTTGTTGCGTCTTCTTCCCAACTCCGAGCATGGACCACGGCTGCTATAGAGGACCTGATCCACTGTTACCTTCCGACACCCGAAGAACCTTTATCTCCTTCCTCTCCGCCGGATCCCCGCCCGCTTCAACTGGTCTCGGCCCCAGCCTTGATGCCTCTCCCCGCTCGACTCCCAATTGTTCCGCCCCCCTCCCCTTCCCTGGCCCAATGCCAATGGTGGGCCCCCCTGATCGTCCAAATGGGGGACCTCCGCCTGTGGCTCGCCCCTTCTACTCGACAACGACGGGACATTGCTATCTCTCTCGGCAACGTACACCACCTGACAGACTTAGTCCTTTCCGGCGCCGTTCCCGTTAGCTGCGCGCTCAAAGTCCCCCGCTCCGCACTCCACACCTCCGCATGTCGTCCCGATGGGTCTTGCGGCCTTCAAATGGCCTGTCTCGCACGCCTTCTTGGGGACGTACCAACTCCCTTCCCTACCCTGCGTACCTGGTTCTTCCACGACCCTGCTCGACGCACTTCCTTTCGCAACATACTCTCCCAGTGGGAGTCCCACATATCCCTGCCTGCAAGTACAAAAGCCAAGGTTGCCGGCACAATGCGCTGGTTTGACGAGGGTGCGCCAGGTCTCCTCTCTCCGGACTTCTGGTTCACCAACGTCGACATACACGCCGTGCTAGATCAAGCTGTAAATGTCCCCTTATGGCACCGTCTTCACTCCTCAAACTGGGATGAATGGTTGGTTCTTGATGGATGCTCTGGAGATAGGGTACTGGCTGATCATGTGGGCTGGCAAGAACTCTCCCACCTCCTCCTATCGACTCACCTCCAGAGCGCTCTCACCGACACGCACTTCTCCCCATGGAAATGCTCCCCTGACATCAGCCCGCTCCTGCCTCAGGCCCTCACTGCCCTTATCGACGAACTCACTGCTCAGCCCCTCCTCGAAGGTGCCTCCGGTCCCTTCACTCGAATATCCTCACGTATCCAGTCCTCCCACTCTGCGGAAGTGCGCATCCTTCTCAAATCGGGACCCTCAGTTACAGCATCGATCAGCGCCACTTCTCCTCCTGATTCCCTGTCCTCTTCAGCATACTCCATACCTCTGTCCGTCCTCCTTCCGGCGGCTTCCCCAGCGTCAAACTTACCGAAACCGGCAGGTAGCATACTCTCCCGCCCCGGACGCCCATTGACCCTAGCAGATTTCCCATCTCCAGCTTCCTCCGTTGACCCTGATCTCCAGCTGTCTCCGGCGGCAGGGTCCCCGTACCAGACGCGTTTTCAGCCTCAGCTCTTCACCCTTCCCCTCGACGAGTCCAGACTCCCTCCCACTGGCATATGGCCCTCCGCCCAAGCCCGTCGATGGACCAGCACAGAATGGCACACCAAGCTTCTCCCCGCACAACCGAGCTCACTTCTCTACGGTTTTCAGCCCCTCCAGAGTACCTCCGGCCCCTTCTCAGTCCTCTCGGCTATCCTGGGCTCCCTCAACTACGGCACAGACACAGTCCTCTCGTTTTGGAAAAGGGCGGAAGCCTATCTGGCGTACGCCTGGGAACGTGCGGATTGCTACCCGGCCCAACGCCTGAGCCTGCACACCATTCACACAAATCTCGACGCCTACAGAGACACCAGGTCCCTCTCCGTGATCTCAGGCCTTCGCCTTCCGTACACCCCCAGTCTGCTCGAACTATTCCAGCGGTGCTCCTCGCCTAGACTCCAGCCTGTCTTATTTTATGTTCTCGCCGGTGCCCACTCTGGCCCACTCAGGGTCATTGACCTCCTCGGCAAGACCGAAACGTGGTATATGGTAGCGAATCCCAGTTCCCTCTTAAAAAGAGCTCCACGGAACCCCTTCCTTACGTTGCTGGACTGCCACTCTCAAATTCATGGAACAACCCTGCCGCTTCAAGGTCCGTTGCCCGATCCCGTCCCGGTTTCCTCAGCCATTGTCCCATATCACCCCCCTGTCCCAACGGCGGCGGCACCCCCTCAAGATCGAGATGCCTTCGGGTCGGACTCCCTGACGCGTTTCCTCGAGACGACCCCAGATGCGTTTCCTCTCCAACCCTCTGTGCCCCCGCCCTCCCCAGATGAATTTCGTATCGCATACCTCAACGTAAATGGGCTGGATGGTTTTAAATTCGCGGAGCTTCTGATGTTCATGGCCTTAGCTGCCGTCGATTGCCTGACGCTCATCGACGTTCGCATTCCTGCAGATCGCATCCCTTTTTTTCGACGGGAAGCCAGGGCCCAGCTGGGCCCGCATGCGGAGTGTCTCGTCTCTGTCCCTGCACGTACAGACAACAGCACTGTCCCCTCCCCCATTAAGGTGGGAGGCATCGCAATCATTCTCAACAATCGTTGGGGCCCACAACTGGTAAATCACCGCTCGGACCCTTCCCAGCTCGGGGTCGTCGATGAAGCAGTTCTCAAACTTCCCACCGGGCGCCTCCAAATTCTTGCCACATACTGGCCCTTTCCTCCTCCCTCCCGACCAGACCCTCAGAACACGGACTCTGATGCTCCCTTGCGTCACGGCCTTTACCATCGTCTCTCCCATTATCTCCGGTCCCAACGCTCGACCTCCTCCCCGCTACACTATGCCCAGGATACCATACAGCACTGGGTGCAGAAACACATGGCCCAGCCGGGACATCACTCAATTTGCGGCGGTGATTTCAACTCAGTCTGGACCAACACAGACGAAGGGGGAGGAGGCTACAAACCCCCACTCCGAGATTGGGCACAGGGGATCGGCTTGAAATCACGACATCATGACCTGCCCTCGTCTTTAAAGTACATCACGCGTCCGTCTCCCAACCTCACGGGAGGTTCCGAAATCGACCACGTCCTCTACAACAGTCCCTCCATGTCCATTCGGCACTCTGCGGTGGGCACACTAGGCCTCTGGGTTGGCCTGTCCGATCATCGCCCCCTCTTGGTCTGCTTCAACAATTTACCACACGACCACCTTCACTCAGTACCCAGGTTCCACAAGGAGCCTGGCTCCAGGCGACACCTTCATATCAAACGATTTGCTCCATCTGCCCCTCAGCTCCAAAAATTCAAAGATCAACTTAGCGCCTCCTGGAAACCCCTTTTGGGCCGTCCAGAGTCCTCATCAGCCGCGGCTGCCCAACTGCAGCATCTCACCGACATCACTCTGGAGGCTGCCCCGGAGCGCAAGTGCTGGAAAAGACGTGACCGCTTCAAACATCACTGGAGCCCTACATACGCTGCCCTACAAGCCCAACTCCTTGCCATGCTCAGCCTTCAACGGCATCTCGGGGTCCTTCCCTGCCCGCCTCGTCTCCGCAGCTGGAACTCCTCGCTCGATATATCCCTCGGAATTGCTCAAGTGGTTGGGGAATGGGAACGGGTGGTCTCCACACTCAAGTTTCCCCATGGAGTCCCTCCTGAGGTCTGGGGCACTGGGCTTTCTCCCTCGGAATGGCGCACTCAGAACCCTTCAGATCTCAATGCGCTCCGGCTCGCGGCGATCTCCAACTTCAAACTCGTCCGCTCTCAGCTTCACGCGCGGAAACGGAAAGAGTATGCGGTTCGCTCCTCCACATACATTGCGGCCCGAGAGGATAACTTAACTGCGGGACACATGCATGCGAGCTTCCTATCATTACTTAACGAACTTCCGGAAGGGGTCGACCTACAGCACTATGACTTCGGGACGGATGAGACACCACCAACGCCTGCGGCCCTCCACGACTACGTGACCAACATGTTCCTACGCCACTTCCGCGCTCAATGCACTCCGTCGACGGGTCTCCACGACGGCTCGATCCTCTGGGAAGATCTCCAGCACATGAGTTATGCGGACTTCAGGCATCGACACGCCAACCTCCACATTCCCTCTGCAGGGGACGACGACCCACTCTTCACCCTGTGGACTGCGTTGCACCACTCGCCCGCTAGAGATGCTGTTCACGCGGACCTGCACCCCCTACTGCATGCGGCCCCCTCCTTTGAGAAGTTCGCTGCGCTCGTGAAGTCCAAGCAAGGAAACTCTTCCGGTGGTCCTTCCGGGCTGCAATATAAGCATATTCAGCACTGGAAGCCTGAAATGATTGCGGAAGCGTATGAATGCCTCGCGAGAATGTGGCAAGATCGCTCTATCCCAGTCTCCTGGAAATGGAAGTGGCTCGTCCCGATTCCCAAGAGCTCCTCCAAACGTATCCAAGACATACGCCCCATCATGCTCATGGAAGTCCTTCGCAAGTTGTGGACGGGCCTCCTCGTGGATGAGGTGACCGCATCTCTTCAACGTCACTCCTCCCTATCGCTCTCCCAACACGGCTACCTTCCGCATCACGGCACCGACACGGCCAACCTTCAACTTCTCAACACCCTCGAAACGGCGTGGGACGCTCGCAGGCCTCTCTACGGCTGCTCCTGGGATATGAGCAAGGCCTTTGACTCCGTCTCCAAGCCGCTGATAGTTCTCTGCTGGCAGCGCCTCGGGCTCCCAGCCGAAATCGCTCAGTGGCTTGTAGATCTCGACGCCAACGGGTACACCATTGTTCGGACCCCCCATGCCCTCGCTAAATGGGATGTGGAGGGTCTGGAGGGACTCAAAGAGCTCTCCTTTAATCCGGAACGGGGAACCGGGCAAGGAGACATTCATAGCCCCTTCACCTGGTTAGCCGTCTTCGATGTCCTCCTCACGGTGCTCGACTGTCAACAACCCTCTCCGGATCAGTTCCATCTCTACCGGCCGGATGGCTCCTCTTATCCAGCCCGTCCAATCTGTTATGCCGACGACCTGCAGTCATTTGCCTCGACTCTTTCCGGCCTGCAACACACAGCGGACCTTGTCTCGGTATTCGCCATGGTCTTCAACCTTACGATTGCCACATCCAAACTCCGGGCTTTCCACTATGGGGGCCTCTCGCAACCGCCCGATGACACGGAGCTTCTCCAGATACATGCAGCAGGATGGGTACCTCACGAGGTCCCTATTCGCCACCGTGGCACCTTTAAAAGCCTCGGCGTACTCTACCCAATCAACCCCAATGATTCCACCTCCCTTCAGCTCATGAAACAGAAGCTCATCATTACCATCCGTGCTCTGTCCATCAAGCGAGCGTCCCCCCGTGCCATCAATCTGGTCATGGCCAAATGTCTATATGCTCGTGGCGCGTATGTCGGTGTCCTCTCCTCGTGGTCTCTCAAAGAATGTGAAGAAATTGACACCGTCTTTGCGGCCGAAATCCGTCGCAGGACTAAGAACCTTAAGACATCCCAATCAGAAAACCTGTTCCAACCGCTTCGTGAAGGCGGTCTGGGCTATCAACGTTTTTCCTCAATGGTTCAACAGCGCAAACGTAATTGCATGCGTCGCATTTTCTCGGGAGGCGACCAATGGACCCGCCTGGCCATCGAAGGATTATGCGCACGTGGCCACAGTAGCCCACACCACTCCCCTCTCACTGCGATCACCCCCCAATGTGTCCGCCCGGGCTTCTGGATCTCTAGCCTTCTGTCCTACGGTATGAAGGGAAATACCTGCCCGACCAAACCCCTTCGCGCCTCCTCCCGAGCGACCCCTCCCCAGATGTCCGATTCTCTGGTTGGTGGCTTCCGATCTCATCCCACATGGACCAAAGCTCAGAGCGCCTACATACGGGACCGACACCTGCTCACGTACGCAGACATTGTCACGTGGAGTGGAAATCACTGGACCTGGCGCCTCCACGACTTACCCCAGCCACTCCAGGAATTGCTCCTCCCTGTACCCCTCCCAGTAGAAGAGTCCATACCTCTTCTCCCCGGTCAAGCCTGGCATCTCATCGCGCCGGACCAGCTCTTCTCCAATCGGATTACGGAGATTCTGTCCGTTTCCATGTACCTCACCCCCAGCGGGTACACGGTCGATGTCCTGTACCGTCACTGGTCTCTACCCCAGGCAGTTACGTCCCCTCTTCCCCGCACGATTATCTCGTCCGTCTCTCCCCCGCAACTGTACCATGGCCCCACCGATCACGCCTCGTGGTTCTCGGCTATTTTTGGACCCTCGCCTCAACGTGTGTCTCTCGTCACCCTCATCCTCTCTTCCGGAACGCCTTATCGCACCGGTCTCCCTCCTCCACTGGCCACCTTAGACTCTCTCCCGGACGTTGTAGAAGTGCTCAGGGTTGCCCCCTTCCTCCCCCCCGGTCACATAGGTCGCCCATCACATGCCCATCCAGGATCCCTACCCCCAGACCGGTGTTTCACGTCCCCTCCCGCCGGGGCCCGTCGGTCCGTCTATGTACATCTTCATTGCTCCGCGGGCTTCTCTCCACTTCACTCTGTTCTTGGCACGGGCGTCTTCCGGATGTCCCTCTGCGTCCTCACCACGGATGATCACGTCACGTGGACACCGACACTCTTTCACGGCGAGTCCCCTTCCAATGAAACCCGCCCCACCCCCCGTGTCCTGCTCCTGACTGGTCTCCTCCGGGGCCTATGGGATTTTGATCCGGAGGACGATCTCTGTAACATAGACATTTTCCTCCCGGATCACTCTCTCGTTAAGTCTCTCAGCGCGCCACCCTCCACGTTCTCCAATGAAGTAGTGGAGCTGCTGCATGGATTAGCCAGACTCCAACTTACACCACGCCGTCGCGTACTTTATGCACCCACTCCGTTCAACCTGTCCCCCAAAGTGCTCGAGGGCGCGTCTCTGGGCATGGCCCTCGCCTCGGCCTATGCCATCTCCGGGCTCTCACAAGGGGAACTCTGTTCCACCACCTATGGGGCCTCTCGCTTCATAGAACTTCCGATCGCCGCACTCCCCCTCTCCGAAGCTCTCCCTCCAGATATTTTTCTCCACCGCTGGTCCTGGTGCGACATCGACTCTGGTGCCCCGCTGCTTATCCCACTCGAATCTAGGATACTCGATCATCAACGCCTCGCCGCGCAGACCCATCGGGACGCCGATAGGGAAACCAGACTACTCCCGCCGCGGTGGCAGGACGTCACTCTTCGCTTTGCCTCCAAAGTGCTCAACATGGCGGGTATCTCTCCGGGGGCTCGAGGGCACTACGAACGCCTCCTGCACGAACGTCACTGGACGGTAGGTCACAACTCCTGCAAAGGGGCCAAGACAGCGAGTGATCGGAAACTCCTCCTTCGCTGTCCTCTTTGTGCATCGGATGCCACCTCCGCGGACGACACATATGATCACATCTTCCGGTCCTGCCAAAACCCCTTGTTGACAAAAGCCCGGCTTGACTCTGACTCCTGTCTCAGCCTACTACCGCTCTCTTCGGACCTCGATCGTCGACTGCTCCCAGCCCTACTGCTAATTCTTGCATCGGAAGATGGACACCGGATCTGTCTTGGCAACTGGTCTTCCTCCCAGATCTCCCAACTAGACCTGGTGCTCCAACCCACTGACACAGGGCCCGCCCTGACTGAGAGTCTTCTCGCTCTGAGCAAGCACTTCGTCGATAGAATTGACACCATCTGGGCTGCCCGACAACAGGCGCTCTATCTCCATGCCCTCACCACCACCCCTGAAGCGGACCCCGGGACCATCCGGATCCTCCAGCGCCGCTGTCACCAACCCCGCCTCCCCTCAGCGGTCTCCCCCCCTGTCTTCTATGCCGTCCGGCTTGGTCGTGTTCCCGGCATCTACACGTCCTGGAAGGAGGCGCAACCCCAAACCGTCGGCACCCACTCGGACTTCAAGCGCTTCACCTCTCGTCAAAAAGCGGAGGCTTACATGGCCATGACCTCAGGGCCGGGGAACCCCCTTCTCGACGACCCAGTCGCGTACCTCTTCACCGACGGCTCTGCCCTGCCCAATGGTACAGCGGGCTGGGGAGTATACATCACCTACCCGGAGCGAACGGACACCAGCAGCCTTTGGGGACCCGTCGTCACGTCAGCGCGGGTTCCGCACTGGGTGGGAGCCTTTGCTGCCACGAGCAATACGGGCGAACTGAGTGGAATGTACTACGCCCTTGACTGGATCAATCGACGCCAGTCCTCAGCAGGAGTTCGACCCCGGTACAACATAGTCTCCGACAGCGACTACTGCGTCAAACTGTTTGCCATGCGATCCATCAAGCCCGTAGCAAACAAACGTATGATCGCCCGCATCTACGCCCTTCTCGCCAGAGTCAAGGAGACGAACGACATCTCCATCTCTTGGACCCCGTCTCACACTAAGGAGGACTCTCCCCTTGCGAGAGGGAATGCGGCGGCGGACCTACTTGCTGCTCGAGGATGCGCAGCCCCGGGTATCTCCCGCTCCTCCAGCGCTGGTCGGCCCCCCCCTGCACGGAGTCCGCGCTCCTCCTCTACTCCTCGCCCCCCTCGTCGATCCTCGGCCCATGCCCTGCTGCGTCGCGCCAAAGACATGCGAGGGTCCCCTCGTCAAGACCCTCGTCTGCCCCCGTTTGACAAACGACAACCTCCTCTCTGGCGTGCGTTTTTTCTTCGATTAGCTATGCGTTTTCGTCCTGCCAGTGCCTGCCACCCGCCCCTGTGTGACTATTATGGGGACCTAGTTGGCGACTAGCGTTTTTCTCCGAGTGCAGTCGCTCGGTTCCCTCTACTCGGTAACGGGACTTGCCCCTTGGTTCATAGAGGGTGGTTTTTATGCTGTCCTTCTGTTTGCGTGTTCTCAACATGTCACATGACTTCATAATTAACTATTCGATTTTCGGCAAATTACGACTGTGCCCACCTCCTAGTACCCTCCTTGCACACATCACTGGAGTTAGTAGTACTTCCTTGCCGCTTCGCTAGGAGAATGTCAGGACCTTCCTCTGTGGTTCCTTCGTAGGTAGATCGTCTACTCAGTCAGG
>Ga0007837_1000155_pt1 | contig 11389 bp, 10 predicted proteins | sample CryBogCBE31Jul07_FD_71226 | JGI IMG/M metagenome (GOLD analysis project Ga0007837, IMG submission 71226) | Freshwater microbial communities from Crystal Bog, Wisconsin, USA - CBE31Jul07 | ecosystem: Environmental > Aquatic > Freshwater > Lake | place: Crystal Bog, Wisconsin, USA | collected... | reverse complement strand
AGCATCCTATTGGTTTTATTCCAAATAACTTGCGTATAGTTTCCCGAGGGCAGGGGTGTTAAAGATCGTTGTATGAGGCTTGTATTCATAAAAACGCCATTGCCGATCTTGACTTCTGAATTTGCAAGCCAGAACTGAGAGCTGACATTAACGAGGTTTGCATCCACGCTGACATTGATGCCTGCGCCCGAGCGAGTCAAAAGAGTGCTGATTTCATTCAAATCTTTTGCTGGTGTATTTGAGCGCTGTTGTACTAGATTATTTGCAGTAGTGCGTGTTAGCGCAGGAAAAACCGCCATCAGAACTTCTGCTGGGGCAGTATTCACATTTATTGTGCTGGTGATAGGCAAAGCTACGATGTAATGACGTAAGACCTCAACTATGGATTCGTTATAGCCTGGTATGCTAATCAGATCAGATACATCGTTAAAGAATATCTGTCTTTCCTGTAACGCTTGAGCAGTCTGTTGCGCAAGACTGGGGTTTAGTCCTAATGTTGTTAATAGCCGCGAATAGATCAACAAGCCGCTGGCAGTAGATGCATTATTGAGATTAAAAAAGCTTTGAGCATCAGTAATTGACCCATTGACTGAAACACTCTTGAGCTCATCAGGAATGTCTATATTTTTTAGAAAGTCTGCAACCTTACTATCGCTCAAGGGTAGCGCCCATGCCTCGCCTAAATGGTCGAATTGGTTAGTGCGCATATCTTGAGTTAACACCAATCTGGCAAAGTCGATCATTCCATGTTGAAGCCAATTGGCCTGGGTACGATCACGAATATTTTCAATATTTCGGATTTGCAGCTGTTGGCGCCAGACCAAGCCACTAATTACTACTGCAGCAACGCCAACCACAATGAGTGCGGTGATGGTTGCTGACCCATTTTCTCGGTCATAACGCTGATTAGAATTTAAATAGAGCATCTTATAAGCTCGTTCCAGCTAAACAAGAGCGACTAATTGGAAACGGAATATTTTTGATTCCCCAGCGCATGCTAAATCCTGCTAATTGAGTGCTGATTGATCCTTGAGAAGGGGCGTTAGTGATGGCGCTAGCCTCTTGATAAATGATTTCCGAAACCTCAAGTGAGGTTTTCATATTGCTAGAGACAAGATCAGGATCACGAAGTACAGGTTGCCATAGACCAAGGATGTCTGTTTTATTTACAAGCGGCCGGCTTACCGAGCGTCGCAGTCCGTTGGCGGAAATCCCATACCCCACAATAATCCAATTGCTTTGATTCGCTTGCTCATAACGTCTGACCCACCAGATATTTTTATCGCCTACTGAATATGATGGCAAATCAAGAGTGGAGTCAGAAGTGATTTCTTGGCAGTCCCGCTCAAATTGCCTAATCAGTTGTATGTAGACTGCATCCTGCTTTGCTCTACCTTCAATGTTTTCTTGCCCACGCATCATTGCGTCCATTCCACGCCAAGCCATCAGTCCAACAATGGAGATGATTATTAAAGCAACTAGGACTTCAATCAGCGTAAACCCAGCCTCGGATGGGGTAGTCACTTTATCGTTCATAGTGCTCCCGCATTAAGATTTGGGGCAACAGTTACCAGCCATGCAAGGCGTGGTCCATTAATGTCGGTGCTATTGGCTTGACTACCTAAAAAAACAGTTACCTCAACGCGTCTAAAGTTCGGATTGGGCATTGGACTCACTTTGCGCTGACACACTAGTAATAAAGTTGCCTGTGGACAACTAAAAGTAGATGTCCCAATCTCTGGCCAAACCCTTTTCATCCGAATGTCATTCAACGCATTGTCGGCACTCCATAAAGCCATAGTGCGTTGTGATACGGTGAGCTGAGTATCTGCTGCTAGAGAGATAGCTCGTAGAGCAGCAATCAAGGCAATGCTTAGAATAGCTAAACCAACCAATACCTCGATGAGCATGAAGCCTTCATCGCCCCGCAGTTTTCCTCTCATTGGCTTTTCCAATAAAAGTGACCATCAGTCGAGCGGATGAGGATTGCTAATCTTTTTTCCTGCTCAAGAGGGATTTGTAATTCTTCATTCACATATTCAGAGCCTAAATTCAATTGAATAGGATCCACGTTCACAGGCTTAAACCATGCATGAGGTTTATAAGCCTCAGGAATGAATGTATTAGTTAGGGTGGGGTCTTGAGCTTGTCCAGTGCGAGTCGTCTTACTAAAGCGCCAACCCAACTGGTTAATAGCAACACTGACCGGAATCCCACTGCTTTGGCTCTCATCTTGCGCAGCATTTAGGGTGCTTACCAGTTCATCTAAGTTGTTGCGCCAATAGCGCTCGTCATGATTTGGAATGGTGAGCACAGCAACCCCTAACAAGATCGCTACGATCGTTAAAGCCAATAACATTTCAATTAAAGTAAATCCACCGTCTGATGAGCTAGGCGGGTAACGGAGATCTCTCTCTTTGTCAGATTCCAATATCAGCATCAGTACCAGTTCCACCTGGTTTCTTATCGGCCCCGTAGCTAAAGACATCAACTTCTGCCTTAGTGCCTGGATTGGTATATTGATATGGATTGCCCCAAGGGTCATTCGGAAGTGCGTCTAAGTAGCCACCATTTTTCCAGTTTTGTGGAATAGGTTCAGCGCTAGGTCGTGTCACCAAAGCATTGAGCCCTTGCTCTGTCGTTGGGTAACGGCCAATATCTAAGCGATAGAGCTTGAGGGCTTGGTTGATGGTGCCGATATCCTGTTTAGCAGCTGTAATTCGAGCCTCATCAGGGCGCCCCATGATCCTTGGCACGATTAAGGCAGCCAAGATACCAATGATGGCAAGCACCACCATCATTTCAATTAGAGTAAATCCAGCTTCACTATTGCCGAGTTTACTGTTGATCCGCCTTTTTGCTGCGATCAGAATGTTGTGCATGGTGTTCATTTAGTTTTTTCTAACTGGTGATGACCTATCGTTAGAGCTGCTTGAATTTTTGCTTTTTTGTAAAGCAAAGCTCAATTCCTTACCTTGGTAGAGCAGGGTAGCTGATTCAGTATTGATAGATTGCAGCATCATTCCTCTACCTATTTGTTCGCCAACGGCAATCGGTCCAGTGGATTTGCCATCGATATCAAAAAGAGCAAATCCTTGGTTAAGTCCAGCCTCATTCTTGCCGGTTACCACTAGCACACGTAAGGAAATGTTTTCTGCAGCTAGGGGTTTGCTACCAAATAGCTTGTAGCTTGATCCAATATCTTGACTGGAGTACAGAGTGATCCCTTTGAAGTTCTTTGGAAGAATTTCTGCAGGACTTGGAATTTGGAGAATGTGAATGAGCCAGTATGTTGAAGAGGCTAGTGTTAACAGAATAAAGACATAGGTCATCAATTGACTAACCCGAATTGGAGTCAGGTAAGAGATGGCCAAGGAATTCTTGCCCAGTAAATTTTTTGACTGACGAATATGCCAATCCAGATTCGCTCTGGTGTCGCTTAACATACTGAGAATAAGCGTTTGTATTCGTTTCAAAAATTCACCTTCTAGTGGTTTCTCGCGGCATATGACCAAAAATGCCATTTTTGACACTAAAACTTGGTTTGGCTCGGCACTAGCCTTGCTAGATTCGGATATAGTACTATACATAGCGTCATTATGAGGTGACCCTCAAGACCCTATTTACAGATCTGGATGAGGCATTTCGTGAAATTTCCACCCTTGGCTATGACAAAGGTATTGACCCGGTGGGGTTCATTGCCCACATTTGGCTTCCTTTCTCAAATTCGAGAAAAGCTGAGTGCAATTCAGGCTCGCTATTTTCACAGGAAGCTACCCCCATTTTTATGGATAGCTCTGGCCATAACCTTCATGTGCATATGTCTCATCTATTGGATCCTGCCAGCCGTTAGTGATATGGACTCCAAAGTTGCATTACGACCAGCGCAATGGGCACAATTAGAAAATCTCATTAGATTATCCAAAGCAAATACAACGCAAGTAAGCAGCATCGAGCCTATGGATGAGGCTGAGCTTCAAAGAATTCGAATGATTTTGGCAGCAAAAGGTATTAAGCCAGCGGTATTAAGGCTCACTACAGAAAATCCACCTCGGGTCGAACTTCAAATGAGTGATATCACTTTTTCTAGTGCAGTCGATGCCCTGGAGGAGCTACGGACGACCTGGAATTTATATCCTGATCACATTGAAGTGAGCGCAACCCCAAAGTTGTCGGTAGTGAATTTGAGCGCCAACTTGAAGCAGCTGGGTGTACTAGGTGGCGCTGCAAATTTGTCTAATATTGCAGGCGAGCAATCAAGATGAGTCTGCTCTTAAATTCATCGGGTAAAAGTATCCCTAAAGCATTCTGGATCATTGTGCTATCAGTAATATTGGCGATCTTCATATCGCAGGCTCCTGCCACTACTCTAGCTAGCACAATCGATCATCAATCGGATTGCCGCGTGGTGTTGCACCAACCAATTGGAACTATTTGGAATGGTAGTGCCGCACTCGGGTTCTCTGAGCCAGACTTAGTAAGTGGTTCTTGCCGAGAGCCAGTTGCCTTAACAGAAAGATTGACTTGGAATACTCAATGCAGTGTGTTGCAGGGCCAATGTCTGGTTAGTATCAATTTTGTTTCACTAGATAAGCCATTGCTAATCACCATTGGTTTTAATCAGTTCAAAGTTACTGCTGGTGAAATAACATTGCCCGCTTCTATTCTTGAGGCCTTTGGTAATCCCTGGAGCACACTTCGTCCTCGTGGTCAGCTCTCAGCCCAATGGGGTGATCTTCAAAAGGGTTCTGATACAGCTGGAACCATCAGCCTTCACGTGAATAATTTAAGCAGCCCCATTAGTGTAGTAAAGCCATTGGGTAGTTATGAAATCAAAGCCAATTTAGGTCAAGCAGTAACCGCTTTCTCCATTGATACCACTGCAGGCCCTCTCCTATTAAGTGGCAAAGGAGAGTTTGGCGCTAAAGAGAGTTCAGGAGTGCATTTTTTGGGGAGCGCGCATGCTGCACCCGAGGCAGAAGAATCTTTAATTGGCTTGTTATCTTTGTTGGGGAAAAAAGAAGGCGATATTTATCGTATGCAGTATTAAGAATATGAACAAGATTAAGACAGTAATTCATACCAAATGAATATGCATAAGAGACATTACTTTCTAAAGTTTTTGCTATGCCTTCTGTGTAATCAGATGGCATTTATGCCAATGGTTTCTGCACAAAATAATTCCCCTGCAGAATCTGCGACTATCACATTATCTTTTAATAATGCCGATATTGAGTCAGTAGCCAGCGTAGTTGCAAAAACAACTGGTCAAACTATTTTGGTTGATCCACAAGTGAAGGGTACTATAAATCTGATTAGTAATAAGCCAGTAACTAAAGCAAAAGCACTAGATTCCTTTTCTACTGCATTGCGTACCTCTGGATTTGCCTTAGTTGAGACCAATGGAATTTATCGAGTCGTTACTCAAGCTGATGCTAAGCTGGTTAGCACCTCAGTTACGACGGGAAAGGGTAAGCAAGAGGGTGATCAAATTATTACTCGTGTCTTTAAGCTCAATTACGAGTCGGCAAACAACCTACTGCCTGTATTACGCCCTTTGGTTTCCCCTAATAACTCGATTAATGCCTACCCAGGTAATAACACTATCGTAGTAACCGACTACGCCAGCAATATTCAACGGATATCTGAACTGCTCGACACTATAGATGCACCTACTTCATCTGATGTACAGACTATCAAACTCCGTTATGCAATTGCATTAGATATCGCAGCAATGCTGAACAAGGTATTGGATTCAGGATCTGCTGGCGGCGCTGATGGTGGCAATAAAACAGTCATCATGGCTGATGCGAGAAGTAACTCATTATTAATTCGTAGTGCTAGCCCTGAAAAAATCAGACAAATTCGTGCGCTAGTGGCTAAATTAGATGCGCCAGGTAATAGCAATGGCAATATCTGGGTGGTCCCATTGCGCAATGCTGAGGCTACAAAGTTAGCTGTGACACTTAGAGCAATTGTTGCTGCTGATGCAGCTTTATCAGCGCAAGTTGCCAGTGGCTTAGTTACTCAAGGGGGTAACACTAATCTCAGTGGTGCAGTAAACACTGCGACCTCACCAGTTACCAATTCGTCGGCTGGTAGTACGGCGGCAACATCCGCCCTAGCTAGTAGTAGTTCCCCAACAACAGGGGGCATTATTCAGGCTGAGCCTGCAACCAACTCCATCATCATTACCGCCAGTGAGCCTTTATATCGAAATCTGCGGCACGTGATTGATCAGCTCGATAAAAGACGCGGCCAAGTCTATATTGAGTCGATTATTGTTGAAGTGAGCTCTACGAATGCTGCGGAACTAGGTATTCAATGGCAGGGACTGATAGGTGCCGGCAATCAAAATACCGGCTTTGGGGGAACTAATTTTGGCGTTGGTGGGAACAATATTATCAATTTGTCACAAAGTGCCGGCGCCATTCTTAATCCCTCAAGTGCAACAGCAGCAACTGTTCAGCCAGGTCAGGGTCTAAATCTTGGTTTATTAACAAAATTTAATGGCAACACAGCAATGTCGGCTTTAGTGTCAGCTTTGGCTACTACTACCGGAACAAATATTTTATCGACACCAAATCTGATTACTTTAGATAATGAAGAGGCTCGTATCGTAGTGGGTCAAAATATTCCGGTGCAAACAGGATCTTATGCCACTACGGGTGGTGTGGCTACGGTCAATCCCTTTACAACCTATAACCGTCAAGATGTTGGTTTAATTTTGAGAGTAAGGCCACAGATCTCTGAAAACGCCATAGTCAAGATGCAGATTTATCAGGAAGTATCTTCAGTGGTTGCCGCAACAGCAAACGCTTCCTCTGGACCAACGCTTAATAAGCGTGATATTGAAACGAATGTCATCGTTGATGACGGGCAAATCTTAGTGCTGGGTGGGTTAATTGACAATCAATATACAGACAGCACAAGCGGTATTCCATATTTAAGTCAAATTCCAATTATTGGTGCGTTATTTCGCTCTGATAGCAACACTCGAACAAAAACGAATTTATTAGTCTTCTTACGTCCATATATTCTGCGAGACAAAGGTCAAGATCAGGAGATCACCGCTAATCGCATGCAATTTATGGATACAAAACAGGGCGAGTTTAAGCCTTCAACGATGTTATTACCCCCAGTTAAAGATATGCCAAAACTTGAGGAGGTAACGCCACCAATCGTAAAGCCAACTACCCCCCTACAGAATTCTGCAAAGTAAATTCATGCAGCATTCATTGAAAATTCCTTTCGCTTATGCAAGAGCTCATCAGGTTTTATTAAAAAACACTGCTTTGAATGATGGGGCTGGGATCGAGGGCTTAACTTTGATTCACAGCCCTCACACAGACTTATCAGTTATCCACGAAATTAGCCGATTAGTGGGCCCTATAAAACGTATTGAAAAATCAAGCGAAGAAGTGATAGAGGCTATCAATGCTATCTATGCGCAAGGCGACTCCGATACGGCGAAAGTGCTCGATGAGGTCGAGGACACAGTAGATCTATCTCGATTACTTCAGGAAATGCCGGTCTCGACAGACTTGTTGGAGGCCAATGATGATGCACCAGTAATTCGGATGATTAATAGCGTGCTAAAGCAAGCTATCCATAGTGAGGCATCTGATATTCATTTGGAGGCTTTTGAACGTAAGTCCGTTGTACGTTTTAGGGTAGATGGTAATTTGCGTGACATTGTGGATATGCGCAAGGATCTGCATGCGGCACTAGTATCTCGAATCAAGATCATGGCTTCCCTAGATATTGCTGAAAAGCGGATGCCACAAGATGGCAGAATTTCATTGCGGATTGGTGGAAAAGCAATTGATGTGCGCGTATCAACTTTGCCAACTGCTCATGGTGAGCGGGTAGTGCTGCGCTTGTTAGAAAAGAATTACGAGCGTTTGGACTTAAAGACCTTAGGCATGGCTGACGATACTTTTGCAAGTTTTGATCAGTTGATTCATAAGCCCCATGGAATTGTCTTAGTCACAGGGCCTACTGGAAGCGGCAAAACAACTACGCTCTATGGTGCGTTATTACGGTTGCGTAATAAAACAAACAACATCATGACAGTGGAAGATCCTATCGAGTACAACCTTGATGGTATTGGTCAAACTCAGGTCAACCCCAGGATTGATATGAATTTTGCCAGGGCATTGCGAGCCATTCTTCGTCAAGATCCAGACATTGTGATGATTGGGGAAATTCGAGATCTAGAAACTGCCCAGATTGCTGTACAAGCATCTTTGACAGGGCATTTGGTGCTAGCGACCTTACACACTAATGATGCTCCATCAGCGGTGACCCGTTTAATTGATATGGGCATTGAACCCTTTTTACTTTCTTCAACCTTGTTAGGCGTTTTAGGTCAAAGACTCATTCGCCTGCAATGTCGCTCATGTCTTGGAAAAGGCTGTAAGGCTTGTAGTGAATCTGGCTATAGCGGTAGAGCAGGCATTTATGAACTCATGATGGCAACAGAATCTATTAAAGAGCTCATTCATAACCGCGCCGCTGAAAGTGAGATTCGTAAGCAGGCGGCTAATAATGGTATGAGAAGTCTCGCAGACGATTGTCAAAGATGGATTGATTCAGGGCAATCAACCGTTGAAGAAATGATGCGCGTTACTGGCGCGGTTGTCATAGATTAATCGGCATTCAATATGACACGCTATCGCTTTGAAGCACTCACCTATGGTGGTAGAAGTGAACGTGGAATCGCTGAAGGGGAAAGCGCTCGAGCCATCCGTCAGCAGTTACTAGAAAAGCAGCTCGTCCCAGTCAGGATTGAGCCTGAAACTCAGTGGACCAAAACAGCATTTTGGCAGCGCTACTTCTCTGAAAATAAGCCTTTGACTCGCAGTGAGCTTGCCATCCTAACCAAGCAATTTGCTTTGCTTGTGCGTTCCGGGGTTCAGATTGACGAAGCCCTCATGATTTTGTCTGATGAAAGTTCAAAAAAGCATATCAAAGCTACCTTGCAGTCGATCGTTACTGAATTAAGATCTGGTCTGTCTTTGTCGGGCGCCATAGCAACGCAAGAAACCAGTTTTGATTCTTTGTATCAAGGGGTGGTTGCAGCTGCGGAGCAATCCGGAAAAATGGGGCAGGTCCTGACCCAGCTAGCGGAGTTCTTAGAAAAGCGCCAAGCCTTAAAGCAAAAAGCTTTAGCCGCTTTAGTCTACCCAGCCATGTTGACAGGCGTTTCATTCATGGTCATTTTGTTTTTAATGACTTATGTCGTACCTCAGATTGCCAGAGTATTTGAAAGCACTAAACAAATTCTCCCATTTAGTACACGCTTTGTATTGGGACTCTCACATTTTTTAGTCGACTGGGGCTTGCTGCTGATGATTGTTACTGCAGCAGCCATTTATTTGGCCAAAAGAATGCTGGAGAGATCTGATCTTCGCCTGCGTTTTGATACTTTCTATTTAAATATACCTGTTATTGGGCCATTGCTGTTGGGTTTTGAAACTGCCAGGTTCTCCAATACGATGGCAATGCTAGTGAGCGCAAATGTGCCGATATTGATAGCCTTACAAAGTGCCAAAAATACCTTAAGCAATCATCTTTTGAAAAAAGCGATTGATTCAACTGAGCTGCGCTTAAGAGAGGGCGCTAGCTTATCTCGCGCATTAGGCAGCCAAGGGGTCTTTTCCCCAATCTTAATTCACCTTATTCGTTCTGGGGAGGCATCAGGTCAGCTAGCTGAAATGCTCAAATATGGCGCAGAGAATGCCGAACTAGAAGCAGAGCAAAAAACCAAAATATTTACGAGTTTATTAGAGCCGGTCCTCATTCTATCGATGGGCCTTCTAGTGCTGGGGATTGTTATGGCAGTAATGCAGCCAATATTGCAAATGAATTCAGGAATAAGGTAGAGCATATGCAAATCATCATTCTGATGGGGCCGTATAGTCGCACAAGAGAAATCCATCTTTCCACTAAACACATTATCTTTGCCGGAGTCTTCATACTCCTGACTATATTTGGCATGTCATGGGTAATCAATTCATTAAGCTATGAGACCAGAGATGTTTTACTTTCACTAAATGCAAAGCAACCCATGGAAAAGCATCTTGTTACCAGTGCCAAAAATGATTACGAGGTTAAATTAATTGAATTACAAACTCGTTTAGATGAAGCTCAACGTAAATTAGATCAGCTAGATGCGTTGCGATCACAGCTCTTACACTCAAACGGAAGGTTGAATCTTAGTCACAGTCAGTTAAGTGATTCAGAATTAGCGAATGCTCAAGGCGGCCCTCTAAGACCTGTAAGCGCAAATCGTTATCTTGATAATAAAGATGAGCAATACGGTGTTCGTTTAGATCGAACCTTGCAGGATGCTTTCACCATGCAAGCGAGATTGAATGAAATTCAGAACTCTTTGACCCATACTTGGGATGTTGCCAATTCAGTGCCTACGGGGCTGCCCTTGCTTGCATCAACTCAACCTACTAGCGGCTTAGGTTATCGTCTCGACCCTTTTACCCGCCAAATCGCTTGGCATGACGGCACCGACTATCCAGCAGCTTATGGAGCTCCTATTTTGGCTACTGCCGAAGGAAAGGTGATTCGCGCAGGGTGGGATAGTGAATACGGAAACCTGGTTGAGCTTGCCCATAAGAATGGGGTAATCACCCGATACGCTCATGCACAGGAATTGTTAGTAAAACCAGGTGATGATGTGAAGAAATCTCAGATGATTGCTAAAGTAGGGTCTACTGGTAGATCAACCGGGCCCCATGTGCATTACGAGATACTTCGAGATGGGGCAGTGCTTGTTCAGAACCGGTGATACCGCTTCGAATGCTAAGACCTACTTCTTGGCTAAGGCACCCATCTCAGCTAACTTCCCAAAGATACCAGTCTCAGGAAACGAGGGTTTAGCCGGCAAAGGCGCTTGAGAAATCTTGCTGGCAATTTTTGCATCTATACCCAAACCTATTAGTACTTGGTTGGTAACTTGATCTTCAAAGCCTTTGGCGGGGCGCTTAAGGAGCATGGTGTGAATACCGCCAATCAAGCTACCGATGGCAATGTTTGCGCCAATAGAAGCTGGCATATTGTTAAAGCATCCTTCTTTAATGCCCAATTGAATATCGCCAATAATATTTTGAAAGATCTCTGTGTCAGGATTTTGATTCGGCCATTGAATTTGAGTCAAAAATTTGCCGAGCATCGGATAGTCGACCACCAAACGCATCAACATCCTCATTGTGGAGGCTAGGCGAGTCGCTGTATCGAGGTCATTAGGCATAGAGTCATCAATCAGACCTGAAAATTCTTGCATAAGTTGTTTCGCAAGACCTTCATATAAAGCTGGCAGTGATGGGAAGTAGTTATAAAAACTGCCTCTTGAGACTTCGGCTTGCTTAAT
>Ga0007837_1000138_pt1 | contig 11864 bp, 9 predicted proteins | sample CryBogCBE31Jul07_FD_71226 | JGI IMG/M metagenome (GOLD analysis project Ga0007837, IMG submission 71226) | Freshwater microbial communities from Crystal Bog, Wisconsin, USA - CBE31Jul07 | ecosystem: Environmental > Aquatic > Freshwater > Lake | place: Crystal Bog, Wisconsin, USA | collected... | reverse complement strand
TGGCTACGGCACTTGTCGTTGCTGTCGTGCCGGTCTATATGATCGCAAACCTTGCTTGCATCGGTTACTTCACCAAGCACCGCAAGGAAGATCGACGCACGCTCATCCACGTTATCGTCCCCGTTATCGGTTTCCTCTTCCTGATTCCAGGATTCTTTAACGCAGCGGGTATCACGGGAGTTCCAGGTTTGAGCTTTATCGTTGCTCTAGCCGCGCCACTCACTTATGGTGCCTATGCCATGGGGGCCTGGATGGTGCTTGGACTTGTTGCACTTGTCTATCTCTCATCCAAGAAGCCTGAGGCGATCAAGGAAGTTGCCACAATTCACGGGTAATCGTTAGAGCGAATAACCCCCTGTTCGTAGACCGGGGGGTTATTTATTGAGGGTGCAATATCTGAATTACGTGGGCTCGAAACCTACCCAAGTCCTCCCTGACACGCAGATCACCGTTCAAATCCCGGCTGGCGTGGTCACGAATTACAACGACAGTATCGATGTGGTGACGACTGGTGGCACGTCCGCCCGGTTCTTTGACTTCACAATCCTGCCGTATCTCGCATCGTCCTTAATGTGCTGAAGGTGAGAGATTAGCCAGTTGTTTTCGGTAGAACTCTGATCCGAAATCTCTTTGAACATCGTCGTACTTCATCATTCCCCACTGCCAAAAGTCGAAATCAAGATCAGATATTCCATCTTGAATGGATGCCCACAACGTCCAGCCATATTTTGCGAGCACTGAGAATAACCAGGCGCGGGCAAATTTATCTGGCTGGTGTTGACCGTAGTAGGCGGTAACCAGTTCTTCTAGGGCTTGGATTGGCAAGCCAGACTCGGACCAGATATTGCCGAGCTCAAAACAGGCATCATTGTTGCCCGAGTATTCGTAGTCGATGAGCCAAATCTTCTCTCCATCATCAATGAAGTTTGCGGGCAACAGATCGTTATTGCAGGGGACCTTGCCGGTATCGGTCGCGGACATCGCGGCAAAGAGTTCTGAATGAAATATTTGAAACTTTTCATACTCTTTTGGGAGTCGAAAGCCTCGTTCATGCACAATCTTTAGGTAGTTAGCTTGAACCTTGAACATATCGAAATCACGGGCAAAGGGACGCGCACGATGGAGCGTGCGAACACTCTGAGCTATTCGAGAGAGATTTTCCCCGACATCTTGGCTGGAATATGTGCGCCCTGGAATATAACCAATGACGAGAAGACCTTCGCCAGGTAGATAGTCATAGACCGGAGCGCCGATACCCGCCTCGGCCGAAATCTTTGAGTTTTCATATTCACTGGCTCGATCAATGGCCAGCAGGCCCGACTCGTTGCTGGAAATCCGAGCGACGTAGATACCGTCCGGGGTGGTAACTTTCAAGTTTCTATTTGTTAAACCGCCGGAAAGCTCTGATATGTCAGTGCGATTTTGAAGTCGGTCAATTCGATTGAGAAGTGCCCCAAATTGTTGCTCTAACTCGGGGGCAGACAAACTCATATCGAAAGGATACATTTCACACATGGCTAATGAACAGCTTCCAGCCCGAGCAAAAATAGTAATTATCGGCGGAGGAGTTGGTGGCACCTCGGTGGCGTATCACCTATCGAAACTTGGTGAAACCGATGTAATTCTCTTGGACCGAAGTGATTTAACCAGCGGCTCTACCTTTCACTCAGCTGGGCTTGTTGGGCAACTGCGTGCTGACCCCACTCTTACGAAGATGAATATGCATTCAGTGAGCCTCTATCGCGAACTTGAACTCACCGACACGCCACCATCATGGAAGGAATGCGGAAGTATCAAGCTTGCTTCCACACCCGAGCGGCTTGAAGAAATTCGGCGCCAAATTGGATGGGCGCGAACTTTTGGCCTTGATCTACACGAGATATCACCGAAAGAGGCGCAAGAGAGATTTCCACTGATTGATATCACAGGCATTGTGGGAGCTTGCATTATGGAATCAGATGGTCAAGTAGATCCATCGCAACTCGCTCACGCATTGGCAAGTGGTGCCCGCAAAGCAGGGGTCAAGATTGCTACACATACTCGGGTTCTTGCAATCAAGACAAAAGAAAATCGAGTAGTTGGAGTGGAGACCGATAAAGGATTTATTGAATGCGAGATCGTCGTTAACTGTGGTGGAATGTTTGCCCCTGAGATTGGACGACTAGTTGATGTTCGTATTCCTATCGTTCCCATGAGCCACCAGTACCTCATTACCGAAAACTTCCTACCTGCTGGCACCCCAACGCTTCCATCGCTGCGCGATCCTGATTTGCTTATTTATTTCCGCCAAGAAGTAAATGGTCTGGTTATGGGTGGATACGAGCGAAACTCCAAACCATGGCGCACGAGCCGCGAGGCGGTCGATGCTATTCCCGCTGACTTCAATGGAAAGCTTCTGCCTGAGGAATGGGATCGTTTTGAAGAGATTGCCGTTAACTCACAGATTCGTGTTCCCAAGATGGCTGAGGTGGGGGTCAAGAATTTCATTAACGGCCCAGAGGCATTTACTCCAGATAACGAGTTTTGCTTAGGCGAAACCGAAGTCGGCGGTTTCTATGTGGCGGCTGGCTTTTGTGCACACGGCATCGCCGGCGCCGGTGGAATTGGCAAGGTGATGGCCGAATGGATTGTTGGCAATGAACCTCCCATGGATTTATGGCACATGGATATCCGGCGTTTTGGAAGCTCCTATAACTCGCCCGCCTTCACGATGGATCGGGTGCAGGAAAACTACGAGCAGTATTACGACATTCACTATCCGCTTGAAGAGCGTCAAACAGGGCGTCCTGCGAAAGTTTCACCGGTCTATGAATGGCATAAAGCACATGGCGCGGTATTCGGTGAGAAGGCATCGTGGGAACGGGTTAATTACTACCAGACTCATCAGGGAAGTGATGCGACGCGGCCACACGATTGGGCTGGAAAGAACTGGTCAAACGCGGTCCAAGTTGAACATGAAATTACTCGCACTGCTGCTGGAATATTTGATGAGTCGAGCTTTGCAAAATTTAGAATCACGGGAGAGCGTGCGGGCGAGTTCCTCAATTTAGTGTGCGCGAATAACGTCGTTCGTGGCGCGAACCGAACGGTCTATACCCAAGCGCTTAATACTCAAGGTGGAATTGAATCGGATTACACCGTCACGCAAGTTTCAGATTCTGAATTCATGATTGTGACCGGAACTGCTTTTGCGGGCCATGATGGTGGTTGGTTACGCAAGAAGCGGCGCGAACTTGAATTCAGTGATGTTGAGATCAGCGATATCACCTCTGATCTTGCAGTTTTTGGAATCTGGGGACCGAAGGCGCGCGAGATTCTGCAAACTCTGACAACGCACGATTTGAGCAACGAGAATTTCCCCTTCATGAGTTCACAAGAGGTTGTTGTCGCGGGCGTGGCCATGCGCGCTACTCGCGTGACATACGTGGGTGAACTCGGCTGGGAGCTCTATATCCCTGTTGATTCCGCGCTGAAGGTATGGGAAGCAATGATTGAAGCCGGGAAACCATTTGGTGCGGATGCATGTGGATACCGAGCGATTGAGTCACTCCGTCTGGAAAAGGGATATCTAGCGTGGGGCGTAGAAATTAATACGGAAACGAACCCTTATGAAGCGGGACTAAGTTTTGCGGTTAGCCAAAAGAAGGCAGACTTTATTGGTCGCACAGCTCTATTGGAGAAGAAAGAAGTTTCTCGCAAGCTAGTTGTTCTCACTTTTGATGATATTCGTCAGGTGCCAATTGGAAATGAGCCGATCCGAAAAGAGGGTGAAATTATTGGCCGTATTAAAAGCGGTGGCCAGGGTTACACAATCAATAAAGCGATTGGGTATGCCTACCTACCCGTTTCTCACACCACTGTCGGAACATCACTGGAGGTCGAGTTCTTTGGTACATGGCAGACCGGAACGGTCGCTGCGTCACCATTATTTGATCCTGACGGCTCTCGAATAAAGGCATAACCATGAGTTCGTTGCGTACTGGTTATATCTATCACGAACTCTTTGGTTGGCATGACACAGGAACGCAAGCAGGAATGTTTCCCAGCGACCCTACTCGTGGATTACAACCTTTTATTAATTATGAGAATTCTGAAACTAAGCGGCGTATTCATGAGTTGATTGTTGTCTCTGGTCTAATTGATCACCTTGATCGACGTACTCCCCGGCATGCCACCAACGAAGAATTACTCTTGGTTCATCCACAGAGCTATCTCATGCAGTTAAAGAAAACAAGTGAGCAGGAATTTGGCGGCGACGCCGGCGATGGCGAAACGCCATTCGCTAAGGGCGGCTATGAAATTGGCACACTAGCGGTTGGTGCTGTTACTCAACTCGTGCAGGATGCGTTGTCGGGAGTCATTGACAACGGTTACGCCCTAGTTCGGCCACCTGGTCATCATGCGATTCGGGCTGGCGGCATGGGATATTGCCTATTTTCAAACCTTGGTGTTGCCCTCTCTGTTGCTAAAAAAGAAAATCCTGGCATTCGAATTGCAGTGGTGGATTGGGATGTGCACCATGGAAATGGTACGCAGGAAATCTTCTTTGATGACCCAGACGTTCTCACCATCTCACTGCATCAAGATCGGCTCTACCCACGTAACTCCGGCATGCGCGAAGAACGCGGCATAGGAACCAATATCAACATTCCTTTACCTGCCGGCACGGGCAATGGCGGATATCTATATGCATTCGAAACTGTGGTGCGCCCCGCACTTGAAAAGTTCAAACCAGATCTCATTGCCGTCGCATCTGGATTCGATTCCTCGGTCTATGACCCGCTGGGACGAATGATGGTGACAGCAAAGGGTTATGCCCAGATGACACAAATACTGATGGAGTGCGCTGCTCTTACGGCAAAGAATCGTTTGGTCATTGCTCATGAGGGTGGATATAACGCGGTCTATTCACCATTCTGTGGTCTTTTCGTCTTGCAGCAGCTAACGGGTGTAACGAAATTAGAAGATCCTTTTTCCCACACAGATAACTACCCTGGACAAGCCCTTTTCCCGCACCAGAAGGCTGACATTGATGCTGCCATCCCTGACTGGAGCACGCTGACGAAGTAAATCTCGTTACGATCCTTACATTATGTATATCCCTAAACCTTTTCAGATTGATGACTGGAACGAGATTGTTTCCTTTGTGGAGCGTCACGCAGCCATAAATCTAGTTACGGTAGGTCCCGATGGCGTTCCACTAGCAACGCTCTTGCCAGCGGTGTGGGACACAAGGAACGTAACCGACGGGCACTTCGGAACTTTGGTCACGCACATGTCTAAAGGTAATGAGCAGTGGAAATCGATTTCTCGAGGTCAGGTTGGACTCGCAATTGTGCAAGGGGCACAGGCATATATTTCACCGACTAACTATGAGAAAAAATTAACTGACCATAAGGTGGTTCCTACGTGGAATTATCAAAAGGTTCACTTGACCGGCACGTTAGAAGTAAGCGAAGATCGAGAGGCCCTGCGCCGGATTGTCTCGGACCTCACGGATTTTCATGAGAAGGACCGAGCACAGCCATGGGCAGCAGCAGAATCTGACCCCGAGTACTTTGAGGCGCAGCTAGGTGGGATTTTGGCTATCACTATGTCGGTCACGAAAGTGGAGGCCGCATACAAACTGAGTCAAAATCGGAGTGAGCAAGATCAGCAGGCGATTGCTCAGGATTTGTTGAGGTCCAAGAAACTCGAAGAGCAAGAAATAGCAAAAATAATGAGCCGACCCATCCAAAGTTGAGCTGCGGTAGGATTTAACGGTGAAGCAGACGAAGTCATTACCTTTTGTCGCCCTAATTTCAGTGGTGTTTTCACTTCTCATTTCGGCAGCGCCCGCTCAAGCAGCCGGTCAAAAAATTCAACGAGTCGGGTGCGATTCCAACAGTGCTGGCGCAGTGCTCCAAGCATTTCAAGGTGGGTCTTGGGTCGACATATCTCCCGCGCAGGGCTGGACCTTGGTGAAGAGTTGCCCTGCTCCAACTCAATACGCCCCGTGGGTACAAACTGATTTGCCCGCCGGAACCGAAATTCGTTGGCATATATATGACAAAGGTGGCGCATGGAGCAATTTCTTCCCAGCTGGTTTAGTCCCTGGTGGAGATACTTCCTGGGCCCGCGTTGAAAATGTTCCACTCGTAAATCCTGGCCACATGCTTCTGCTAACCGATGGTTCGGTTCTCTTCAATGACAATGGCGCTCAAGGCGCCGGGAGTTCGACTTGGTGGAAACTGACGCCTGACTCAAAGGGTAGTTATCTGACTGGCACTTGGATTCAAATCGCTTCTCCTGTAGATAATTATCAGCCAGCGAACTCTGCATCCGCAGTGCTCGCGGATGGTCGAGTCTTGGTCATGGGCGGAGATATGAATGGAACCCCAACCTGGGTCGGTTTAAATAGAGGCGAAATTTATGATCCCTCGGCGAATACTTGGACACCGGTCAGCCCTCCCAATAACGGGATAGGCGAATTTACGTCTATCGCAGATGCGCCATCAGTAGTTTTACCAAGCGGAAATGTAATGGTTGGGCCTTCAGGAAACGGTGATAAGGGTGCGCCCAATCAAAAAAGTATTGCCGTACTTAATGCAGTAAATTTGTCATGGCAAATCGTAGACGCCCCTTTGCGCGCAAGCGCTAATCCAGAGACCGGTTTCACTTTACTTCCTAATGGTCAGGTACTCGCAATATCGACAGTATTTGGAACTTCCGATCGCGAGGCGGATATCTATAACCCTGTAACAAAATCCTGGACTACAACACCCATGTTGCAGGATTCAATAATCAATCCAAAAACTGCTGACAACACCCCGATTGCTGAAATCGGACCCGCGATATTGATGCCAAATGGCAAAGTCTTCGCTGAAGGTTCTAATTCAAACACCGAAATTTATGATCCAGCTAACAACACATGGAGTGCTGGCCCGACAATGCCAACTATTTCTGGCCAAAACTATGCAGCGGCAGATGCGCCATCAGCAATCTTGCCCGACGGCAGTGTCTTGATGCAGCTGGGACCGGTGGACAGCAATGGCAAGGCGGTCAGTACCGCGCACATGTTTATTTTTGACGGCAGCACCATCAAACTGATTGACGATCCCACAAATTCAAATATCCCCTCGAGCCCTGCGTTCACGGGAGCCCTTCTGCCATTGCCCACGGGTCAAATTATGATGACCAATCGCTCCTCTACTCCTGATGTTTTCATTTACACACCAAAAGTAATTATGAATAAAGCCTATGCTCCAGTAATTTCGAATGTGAGCAAAACATTGGTCGCCGGCAGTTCAAACACTCTTTCCGGACTTCAGCTCAATGGTCTAACTACGGGTGCATCGTATGGTGACGACTGGAACCCAAATACAGATTATCCACTCGTGCAAATAACGAATATCGCCACAGGCGATGTGAGGTATGCGAAAACTCACGATATTTCCGGTTACCTCTTATCTCCCAAGGCTCCGGGAACTGTGAAATTTGACGTTCCCACAGACATTGAAAGTGGATCTTCGTTGCTCCGCGTCATAGCCAGTGGCTTTGCATCAAATTCAGTTATGGTCACTATTTCGGGCGGAGTCGCCGTCCAAGCTCAAGCCACTTCCTCTACTAAATCGGTGGTGAAAACTATTTCTTGCCTTAAGGGTAAGTCAATCAAGAAGGTAAGTAGTTCAAACCCAATCTGCCCGAGCGGCTATAAACAGAGCAAATAAACCGGCACTGAGAAATCGCGATTGCCGAGACTATTTTCTTCGTTTTAATAACTCTAACTCCATCTGCTGACTCATGATTAGCGTGAGCAAACCAGCACCAAGTATGTGAAGTTTCTAGATAGTTCCCTTCTCTAAACCGCGAAGCACCACTTGTGCTCTTTCCCGAGTTTGAGGCAGATCGGCTAGGCGCGCCAAACCAGCCATTTGCTGGGCCATCCGATGGTTGCCCGCGAATTCTTCGTGATGCTCCGCTAAGAAATCCCAATACAAGGTGGTGAAGGGGCAGGCATTATCGCCAGTGCGTTTCTTGGGATCGAATGCACAACTTTTGCAGTAGTCGCTCATACGCGAGATATACGCGCCACCAGCCGCGTATGGCTTAGTCATCATGCGTCCACCATCAGCATGAACACCCATACCAATCACGTTGGGAACCATGACCCAATCGCTTGCATCAATAAATTGATTGCGCATCCATTCCAGATAGGCCTGTGGGTTCACGCCGGCAATTAATGCAAGATTGCTAAGCACCATAAGGCGAGGGATGTGGTGCACCCATGATCGCTTCTCGACTTCGCTGACAATCGAGCGAACGCAATTCATCTCGGTCTTAGACGAATCTGTGAATAGCGGGAGTAATGGACGAGCGGCTTGGAGCTGATTCTCTTCCTTATAGCTCTCACCCAAATACCAATACATTCCGTTGATGTATTCCCGCCAGCCAATGATTTGCCGAACGAATGCCTCGCATGATGCAATCGGAATATCACCCTGCTCAAAGCGCTTGAGGGCAGCGTCAACGACTTCAGAAGGATGAAGTAAACCGTTGTTGATATAGGGCGACAAGAGTGAGTGATGGACTGCCCAATCCGAGCTATTCATCGCATCTTCATAACGACCAAATGTTTCAAAGTGGTTAGCGAGAAAGTGCTTGAGAACCTTCAACGCACCGGCCCGGTCGGTTGCCCATTCGGTCGGAGGCTCAATCCCGAGCTCAGCCGCGACCTCGATGTCGATTGCATCAGATGAGTGCTCGAGGTATTTTGCAGGTGTGTGGTCCTTAGGCAATGGATCACGATTTTCAGTGTCAAAGTTCCACTGACCACCAACTGGTTGTGAACCTTCCATCAAGATCCCGAGCCGCACACGTTGCTTGCGATAAAAATTCTCCATCAAATGACTCTTCTGGGATTCAGCCCAGGAATTAAATAGTGCGCGAGGAGTCAAAAATAAGTTATTCTCCACACATTGTGCGCCGATTGATTCCAGCGCGGTCTGCATCCGAAAAGAAGACTGGTGAGCGGCCATAACGGTTTGAATCCCATGTCGCTCTTTGGCGGCGGTGATTCCGGCCAAGGTAGTGGCGGCCTTGGTGTAGTCGACGTTGAATCCCTCGGCGCGTAGTTCTTCGGCAAAATGCCGTGCGCTGGATACTAGGAAATGCAGTCTTGTGGAGTGGAACTTCGAAGGGTCGACCATCCTTTGGCTCTCGACAAAGAGAATCACATCCGCTTTGTGAGCATGGTGCAATACTCCGTAGCTGCGGTGAAGATGATCAAAGGGAACGAAGAGAATCCGCGATTCGTTGGATTTACTTCCCATCACGACAACGATCACTACAGAACTTCACGTTCTCCCAATCGCGCTCCCACTTTTTTCGCCATTCAAAAGCGCGGCCACACCGGATACAATCCTTTGGCGGATGACCGTTTTTGGTCTGAGCGATGCGTGGCATCTCAGAAGTTTACTAAGCGTATTGATAAAGCTCTCAGCCAAATTGAAGATTTGCCAGCTATCATCAAACCATGAGAAGCAGATACTTGATTATTCCAACATTAGCGCTTGGCCTACTTCTGGCTGGAAATTCCGCCCACGCCGCGGACCGCTATGTCACCGTTGCAGGAACCGGCACAGTGCACGTAACTCCAGATGCCGTGCGCATTGATGTCACGACATCGGTCTTAGCTTCCTCATCCGCCGCTGCGCAAAGCCAGCTTTCACCTATCTCCGCTGCCGTGCGATCAGCCTTTCTTGCACATGGAATTACTTCTGCTCGACTATCGACTCGTTCACTCAATAACTATCCGCAATATAACTACACCGACACTGGGAGTGTTTTGGTTGGTTATAAAGCAAGCCAATCCTTTGAGGCGATTGTGACCAAGGCATCTAGTGCCGGCGCGGTTGTGGACGCCGTTGTGGCCGCTGGTGGAAATAACATGACGGTGGATGCAGTCTCACCATTTATTTTGGATCCCAGCGCATCTACTGAGTCTGCGCGGGCAAGCGCCGTTAAAAACGCTAAGTCCAAGGCAAACTCTTATGCCAAGCTACTGGGAGTTTCGCTTGGTTCGGTCACTTACCTTGAAGAATCTAATGCTTCATTCCCCACACCAGTTGTTATGGCGATGGCAAAATCTGACGCCGGCGCAACGACGGTTGATCTAGGCCAGCAAGATGTAACGGTGTCGGTCAATGTGCGATGGGCTATTAAGTAAAGCTACTCGGCCAATTTCTTTAAGGCATCGCCACTGACGCGCATAACAGTCCACTCATTCATGGGCACAGCGCCAAGGCTGGTATAAAAATCGATAGCCGGTTGATTCCAATCAAGCACCCACCATTGGAATCGACCATAGCCATTATCGATACATTTCTTTGCGAGGTATTTTAATAACGCTTTTCCATAACCTTTTTTGCGATGTTCAGGTCGGACAAAAAGATCTTCGAGATAAAGGCCAGGCTTTCCCTGCCAGGTGGAGTAATTCAAAAACCAAATAGCAAAGCCGGCCGCAACGCCATCCGCTTCTTCCACAATCTCACAGAAGACCATCGGGTTCGGCCCAAAGAAGTGGTCATTGATTTGAGCTGGGGTGGCTACCGCTTCCTCCGGTGTCTTCTCATATATGGCAAGCTCCATGATGAGCTCAAGAATTAGGTCGGTATCGGCTGGGGTGGCAGGGCGAATGCGCATTTTCCAATCTTAGTCTTCTCAAGAATGCGAAGGCGTTGTAGCATTTTTCTATGTCAAGTAAGTCATTGGCGCTTCGGATATTGGCTGAAGCAGGAATCCCACTGAATAGTTCAGAGCCGTGGAGCATTCACGTCCACAACGAAAAGCTCTGGGATCGCATCATGTCCCAGCATCAATTGGGCATGGCCGAGGCATACATGGATGGCTGGTGGGATTGCCAAGCACTCGATGTAATGCTGACAAAATTATTGGAAGTAGATGTATTGGATTTTCTTCGAATCACACCAATGGTGCTTGCCCACGGCATCACGTCCACGGTACTCAACCGACAGACGAAGAAGCGTGCAGCTGCAAATGCCAAGCACCACTACAACATTGGCAACGATCTCTATTCTCGGATGCTCGATTCGGAGATGGTCTATAGCTGTGGATATTGGCCGAAGGCAAAGAATCTAGAAGAAGCGCAGTTCGCCAAATTGGATTTAGTCTGCAAGAAGTTAAAGCTTGAACCCGGCATGAAGGTCTTGGATATCGGAAGCGGGTGGGGCGGATTCCTGCGCCATGCTGTTAAGCATTACGGCGTTACTGGCACCGGTATTTCGCCTGCTGATAATCAAATTAATTTAGCGCGCGAGAAATCAGCTGGATTAGATATCGCTTTCATCCAGCAGGACTATCGAGACCTGACTGGCGAATTCGACCGTATCGTCTCGGTGGGAATGATGGAGCATGTCGGTCCCAAGAATCTCAAGACTTTCTTTGCGAAGTGCGATGAGTTATTGACTAAAGATGGAGTCATGCTTCACCATACGATTGCCTCTAACCTCTCCAAGTTGGTCACCGATCCATTCTTTGATCGCTATATCTTCCCTGGTGGAGTACTTCCTTCTCTGACTCAGATTTCAGCCGCCGTGGAAAAGAAATTCATTATTGAGGATGTTCATAACTTCGGCCCCGATTACGATCCGACGTTGATGGCGTGGCACCAGAACATCAATGCTAAGTGGAGCGAAATACCGAATTACGATCAGCGTTTCCGTCGGATGTGGAACTACTATCTGTTGAGTTCGGCCGCAGGCTTTCGAGCACGCAATATTGAGCTCATTCAGGTTGTTTTTCGCCGTATGCATCACCACGGAAGATATGAAGCAGTGCGCTAACCCAGAGTGATAGGTCAGCCT
>Ga0007837_1000134_pt1 | contig 12004 bp, 10 predicted proteins | sample CryBogCBE31Jul07_FD_71226 | JGI IMG/M metagenome (GOLD analysis project Ga0007837, IMG submission 71226) | Freshwater microbial communities from Crystal Bog, Wisconsin, USA - CBE31Jul07 | ecosystem: Environmental > Aquatic > Freshwater > Lake | place: Crystal Bog, Wisconsin, USA | collected... | reverse complement strand
GGCCTGCCTCAATATCCGAATCTTGTCCTCTGTGCTGTATCTCTTTCCTTTCATGGTCTTTGGGGTTGGTTGACCCAAAGACTAACACACCACCTGGCTCAAATCACCGAGGTCACGTCATGGAACCGCGGCCTCAAATAACGGTTCAGACACGCTGACAGCAGGCTCTGGCGTTGAAACATTTGTGATGGCTAATACGGGAGACACCAATAATGCCTACGGTCATGGAGGAGTGAATGTCGCCGCAATCAACGGTTTTGCTGCGGGTGCAGGGGCAGATAGGATCCAACTCCATGACTTTGGAGGAGCCAATGCGGGAAGTAACGGGTATCAGACTATCTCGGGTGGGGCGGGCATCATCGATGTCTATACTTATCAGGATACTTTGCTTGGAGAGCATGTCGCTCACCTTACGGGTATCACAGGAACCTTCGATTGGACTCAAAACGCAATATTCGTTTAATGAGCTTACCCCCCTGATTGGGCCAGAGCTGGGTTGAGTAATTGCCCCCAAGGGTACCCTTGGGGGCAGCACTCAAACTCAGAAGATGAAGAAAACACGACACACCGAAGAAACGATCATCCAGGTGCTCAATGAAGCACGAGCCGGAGGGGCTGTTGCAGAGATCTGCCGGAGACATGGCATCTCTGAAGCGAGCTTCTACACGTGGAAACAGAAGTACGGAGGGATGCCGAAAATTCGTTCCCGATCACTGCGATCTTGTCCAAGATGCGAGGTATCGGTTCAACCCCGGATCCCCTATCCGACCGCGTAAGAATCCCAGTGAGTCAAGGGACGGATCCACACCATTCAGTACCAACACAATCTCCCCCAAGGAAGCAACTCATGAAAGTTCTCGTGATCGGAGGCACCGGCGTGATCTCCACCGGAATCGTCAAGCATCTGCTGGCGAGAAAAGCCGAGGTGACTGTTTTCAACAGGGGACGACGCTCTCAACCCCCCGCGGGAGTCAATGTGCTGCAGGGTGATCGGGGGGACTTGCCCTCTTTCCGCCGCATGTTTGACAGGAGTGCATGGGATGTGGTGATCGACATGATCTGTTTTACACCGGAGGAGGCCATCGAGGATGTCAGGATTTTCGCGAACAAGTGCCGTCATTTCATCTTCTGCTCGACGGTGTGTACCTACGGAACGAAAACCCCTTCCCGTGTCTTCATTGATGAATCCTTCCCACAGGAACCGATCAGTATCTACGGGAGGAACAAGCTGCTGTGCGAACAGATCTTCCTCGGGGCCCACCGCGAGGGGAGTCTCAACGCCACGATCGTTCGTCCCAGCTGCACCTATGGACCAGGCGGGAACCTGATCGATAATCTGGAGTTTGATCCCGTGGCATGGGACCGGATGGAACGGGGTCTGCCTGTTCTCTGTGCGGGCGATGGCCTGGGCCTCTGGGTGGCGACCCATCGCGATGATGTCGGCAAGCTTTTTGCCTATGCGGCGCTCAATCCCAAGACCTTCGGGGAAACATACAATGCCACCAGCGGGGAGCATCTCACCTGGGAACAATACTACCGGACGGTTGCCGCCGTCTTGAACAAACCGGCAGACCTGCACTATCTGCCCGCCAGACGCATTTTGCAGAGCGATCCCGTTCGCTTCAGTCTGCTTCGGGAGATCACCGCCTTTCACGGGGCCTATGACTCCGGCAAGGCCAGGCGCGATGTTCCCGAGTTCACCTGCGAAGTTTCCTTTGCCGAAGGGGTCTCCGAACTGATCGACGATATCCGTGCCCGCGGTGTCTGGAAAAGCAGCGCCGAGGACTCTCTCTATGAGCAACTTGTGGCAACGGCCTCAAAAGCCGATTGAGACGTCCCATCGGCCCAGCCTCCCACAAGAGGCAATTCGGTTCGTTACGACATCGGATTGATGCAGGATTACTCAGGCGATCGTGCTTTCGTTGCCGATAAATCGCGGCCCGTGCGGGGTTATTGATGCTTTGGGCCATCTGCTTCGACTTCAGCAGTTCGTACTGAGCTTTGATCTTCTCGCCCTCCTCGGGATACCCATGCCCTCTAACTTCCGTTGGCTTTCAGCATCAGCGCCCAAACCCTTCGGTCTTTTGCAAATCAGGGTTCATTGATCTGCTCAATCTGTCCTTCGATCTCTTTGAAGTTCTTTGCCATACCACAATGGTGGCTGCCTCTCGGAGAGGCTCCACTGGTTTCTCCCAAAGATTTTCCAGATGATTCTGAATGGCCAGCCAATCAACCCTCTATTGGGATTTGATCGGGTAGACCATGACCCGGGACTCACGGTGCTGCTTGTTGATGGCGCTTCCTTGGTCATTGATAACGTGCTCCACGGCGCTACCGGCCTTGCCGTTGAGCCAGAAAGTCATGACATTCCGGAACTCGATGCCGGATGACTGGGGAACCTCGATGGCATGGTCCATCACGATGTCTTCGTCCCGAAAGTAGCTATAGCATCCGAGGCCCCATGCATGATGGTTTTTGACGGAGTCCGCCACCTTGTACGAGGCCCATCCCTTGATCCCGTCGTGAGACCATTCCGCCATGGAGGGGACATCGTAAGGTATCTCGTTCTGATAGAAATAGACCCTGCCGTTCTCCCCGTTCCAGAGTGTCTCGTATTCCTGGAAGTGCTCCACGAACAGCCCGTACCAGGTCACATTGGCACCGTTGACGACCAAGCCGTTCTTCGACTCGTTCGAGGTCCATCCGGCCCCCTCGCCATGGTCAGCACGCCAAATCCAGGCGTGATCCCCGATCACATCGCTACTGTTGATGATAACCGCCGAGGTCACGCTCGCTGGCCCGGCACCGCCAATGCGGCAAAAAATGTCATAGAGGCAGATCGGGTCCGCCGCGTGGCTCCTGGAGCTTTGCTGCTCCCCCACTCTCATCAGGTAGGGAGCCTTATTGACACCTGCATCGAGCAGGATGGAGCAGATCTTCACTCCATCGACATCACTGATATCGAGGACAGGGTTCCCTTTCGTGGGGTACAGGGTTGCCATTCCCAGACCGAGGATCATCGATCCGGGGCGGGTGACCTTGATGCTTTCATCGAGCCGGTAGATGCCCGGAGTCAGGAGGAGATTTTTTCCGGAGGCCAATGCCGCATTGATGGATGACGAGGTGTCCCTGTCAGCGTGGGCTATATAGAACGCATCAATAGGGAGGGTCGTTCCCTCTTCATTGCCGGCCAGCCAGCCGACACCCGAACTGTTTTTCCGGGCTGCCGGGACAAAGACGCCGTAAGCCCCGGTCTTGTCGATCGAGAGGATTGGTTTTTCCCCGATCAGGGGAGTCGTTGGAATGACCGTGAAGGGACGGTCCGGTTGCGTTGAGCCCCATTCGGTAGTCGTTGCGGGCGCATGGTTGCATCCTTGGAACAACATGTTCCAGACACCCCCCTCCCAACGACCGAACTCGCAATTGCGGGAGTACCACTGCTGCTGCGAACCCGACACCACGTTTCCGTCGATCTTGGAATCGGCCAGGTATCCACCGCTCGCCCATCCGCCGATGAAGAGACGAAGGTCCCCCCGGATGTGCATGCGGCGCATGGGAGACGCCTGGGAGACGGCCCAGGTGACCGAGGCACCCCTCGGGACAAGGGTCATGTTCTCGCAACTCCGCCAGAAATTGCATGTCACGTTTCCGTTTTGCTCAAAAGCCCTGGTGGCGAGTCCGCCCCTGATGACGGTGTCTTCGGGGGAACGACCCAATCCCGACACCGAGGTGTAAAAACCAACGGCAAGGTCGAGGTCATACGAACCGGGCTTGAAGAGGATCGCGTTGCGCTGAGTGCCGAATTGGTTGGCAAACTGAACTTTGAAAATCTCGTCGCACTTCTGCTGAATCGCCGATTTTTCCATCGAGGGATCGACGATGAGGACGTTCGGTCCGAGATCCGATTCCGTAAAAGGCTTCGCCTTGATGTCGACGGGAGCGGGCGGATCCTTCACCAAATCCTCCTGTCCCGGCAGCTGGGCTACGGCGGAAACCACCAGCCAGAAAGGCAGAAGCAGGGAGAGTGCGATCGGAAAAAGGACGTATTGTTTCAATCGAAGTGAGTCTGGCAGCGAATCAGAGGCAGGCAGCAAGAAAAGGACCGGTTTCACCCCGGAGATGGGAAGGGAGCGGAGATCATCACCCCACGCACCGCTTCGGAAGTTCATCACGTCGAGAATCAGCTTCGGAATAGGGCATTCTCCCGGATTACCTCACGATACCAACCGCAGCACGGCGTCGTGGGCTCGAATCCCACCAGCCCGGGTTCTCGGTTTTTTTAGGATTTTTCGGGAGCCGACCTGCAACACTCAATGAAGGGTCTGATAGACCACGATAAGCACCATGATCGCGATGGCCGGAAGACCCACGGCAAACAGCAGGATGGCGACGTCACGGGAGTGGAAGTTGCGCGACATGAACCCCCTCTTCCTGAAGTGCTGGGTGTGCTTCGGGGTCCTTCCGGTGTGCTCCACCGCCTTGGCAAAGGCATCCACGAGATGGTTCCACTGCGCGTCGTTGTGCTTGATGTGGTGATGCGTGAGCACGCTGACGAAATGCTCGATGTCACCGCTCCGGATGCTTTCGCGCCATTCGCGGTAAAGCCCCTCCCGTTGAAGCACTTGGTTGAGAAGGGCTTCCTTCTTCCGACCGGTTACATCGTGCAACGATCTAACCATGAATCATTTGTAGTCATCGCCTCACCGGGGTGCAAGCGCCAATCCGGCAGCACCCCCGCGCTCAGTGTCCCAGCAGGGCGGACCGGAGCTTTTTGCTGACCGGCTTGGAACCGAACCAGAGGCTCAGGAAAGCCCGCTGGAAATTCCTTCCGGTGATCGTTCCCTTCTTCACACCCTGATCAATGACGATGGTGTTGGTCCCGACAAATTTGACCCGTTCCACGCCTTTGAGCGCCAGCGGTCCGAACATCGCGATAAAGGCATCCCGGTCCTTTTCGTAGCCGGGGTAGGTGTAGGTCACGCTGTGGGAGAACTGCTCCGTCCAGGCCGTGGTGACATCGGACTGCCCGACAGCGCGCAGGAACGTGAAGTCGAACTGCATCGGGCCCGGCGAGGCGGTGACTTGCTCCGGGGTCCGCAGCGCGGCGGGGGTGTACAAGGCGGCGACGTAGACTTTGACGGGAACCATCAGGAGCTTGAAGGTCCGGAGCCCGGCCCCGTTGAGCGTCAGGGCGGTGCCGTGCACCGTGGCCTCAGGAGGCACGGTCACACCCTCGATTTGAAGGGCAGGGGCCGGAGACGAGCAGATCACCGCCAGCATGATCCACGCAAAAAATCGTTTTATCATCATTCAGTCCTTCAGGAGGTCGGGACGGCGTGCCTTGGTCGCCTCGAGAGCCTGGGCGGCACGCCATGTCGCCACGGCGGCATGATTGCCGGAAAGGAGCACCGGGGGAACCTTCCATCCGTTGAACTCCTCCGGGCGCGTGTAGTGGGGATGGTCGAGCATCCCGGTCTCGAAGGACTCCGTGACCGCGGACTGGTCATCTCCCAGCACTCCCGGAATCAACCGCACGACGGCATCGGTGAGCACCAACGCGCCGAGGACCCCGTTGGTCAGCACGTAGTCGCCGATCGAGATCTCGTCGTCGACAAGGTGGTCGGCCACGCGCTGGTCGACCCCCTCGTAATGCCCGCACAGGAGGATGAGGTGACCGGGCTTGGCATACCCGCGCACGATCGGCTGTTTCAGGGGCCTTCCCTGCGGGGTGAGGAGGATGACTTTGCTCTCCGGTCGGCGCAGCTCGGCCAGTGCCGCGGCGATCGGCCCGATCTTCATGACCATGCCGGGCCCTCCACCGTAGGGGGCGTCATCGACGGTGCGGTGCCTGTCGTGGGTCCAGCGTCTTAGATCGACGGCTTCCAGCTTCACGAGCCCCGCCTCCTGCGCACGACCAAGGATGCTCTCCCGGAGCACGCCCTCGGCAATGGTAGGAATCGGGGTCAGGATCTGAATTTCCAGCATCGTGCGAATCGGTGTCTGGTCATCATGGGAAAGCGGGGCTACCGTGCCAAGCACCGTGTCCCGTCCCCCTGGCAAAAGACGACCCCGCACCCCTCCCCGGCGCCGCCGCTCCTCCCCGGTGTTGGCGTTGGTGAAGCTCGGCATCGCCGCCCTCCTGATCTGGTCCCTGGCGGGCCTCTTCTACTATCTGTGGGCCCTGAGCTTCGATCTCTCCACGATCGGCCAGATGCCCCGGGCCTCCGAGATCTACGACCGCAACGGCATCCTCTACTGCAGGGCTATGGGTGAGAACCGCATCCCGGTCACCTACGACGAGGTTTCCCCGAATTTCGTGAAGGCCCTCATCAGCCGCGAGGATTCGCGCTTCTATGAACACAAGGGGATCGATCCGATCGGGATCGCGCGGGCGATCGTGCGCAACCTGTTCTTCGGAAGCATGAAGGAGGGTGCGAGCACCATCACCCAGCAACTCGCCCGCAACTCCTACGACCTGGGCGGCAGGAAGGATTTCAACCGCAAGTTCCTCGAGGCGGCGATGGCCTTCCGGATCGAGATGGAGATGTCGAAGGAAAAGATCCTCGAGCTCTACATGAACCGGATCTATTTCGGATCAGGCCTCTACGGCGTGGAGGCGGCAAGCCAGGCCTACTTCGGAAAACCGGCCTCCGCGATGGATCTCTCCGAGGCGGCCCTGCTGGCCGGCCTGATCCGCAGCCCCAACCGGTTCTCCCCCTTCAACAATCTGACCGCCTCGATCAAGCAACGCGACGTCGTGCTCGGGCGCATGGAGGATCTGGGATTCATCACGCATGCCGAGCAGGAAAAGGCGCTCGCGGAGCCGATCGCTCCGCGTCAGGGAGCGATGGTGAACCCCCTCGACAGCTGGGCCGTCGACGCCGTGCTGCACGAACTCGAGGATGTCGTTCCCCGGTCCAGGATCGGGGAAGGGGGTCTGCACATCACCACCACGATCGACGCCGGACTGCAGAAGGCGGCCGAGGAATCCGTTGCCCGCCGTCTTGCCGACGTGGAGGCCAGGCCGGACTTCCAGGCACAGCATCATCCCGCGCAGAAACCATCCGCCAAAGGCAAGGGCAAGGGGGTGAAGCCGCCCCAAACCACGCCCACCCCCATCCAGACACCGCCCGAACCCCTCCAGGGAGCGCTCATCGCCATCGACAACGCCTCGGGCGGCATCACCGCGATTGTCGGCGGCCGCAGCTTCCGCGAAAGCGGCTACAACCGCGCCCTCGTGGCAAAGCGCCAGATCGGCTCCTCGGCAAAGCCCTTCGTCTACTAGGAGGCCTTCCGAAGGGGCGTCATCACGCCCGACACTCCGGTGAACGACGCCCGCCTCACGAAGGCGGATCTCCCGCCGCGCTCCCCGGCCTATGATCCGCAGAACAGCGACGGAACCTTCGGCGGGATGCGCCCGGCAAAGGAGGGTCTGATCCATTCCCGCAACACGATGAGTGTCCGGGTGGGGATGGCCGCCGGGCTCTCCCCCGTCGCTTCCATCATGGAGAAGCTTGGACTCGCCGAGGATGTACCCCGCTACCCCTCCATCTGCCTCGGCAGCTTCGAGTCCACGCTGGAAAAACTGACCGCAGCCTACACGGCGCTGGCCAAAAACGGTCCGCGTGTCCGTCCCCATCTCATCCAGGAGGTGACCGACGCCGACGGGAAGCTCCTCTACCTGGCCAAACATCGCCCCTTGCCGGTGCTCGATCCCGCGGCGGCCAGGACGACCACGGGCATCCTGTGCGAGGTGCTCACCCGCGGAACTGCGTCCAAGGCCGGGGCGTTGGGGCTCCGCAAGCCCGCCGCCGGAAAAACGGGGACGACCGACCACTTCGTCGATGCCTGGTTCATCGGGTACACGCAGGGCCTGACCTGCGGTGTCTGGGTCGGCTTCGACCATCCCAAGACCATCATGAGGGGGGGCTATGGGGCGGAACTGGCTCTCCCCATCTGGGTCGATGTGATGGGGTCACCGGCCTCCGACCGGTATGCGGCCGGGCCATTGCCTTAGAGGGCCTCCTCGTCTCCAATCCGTCAGTTTTTATTTCTTTTGCTCAGGCCGTGCTTTCCCTCTGTAGGGAGGCCGTGTAATTAGGAGCGCTTATCCCTTTGTCCGCATGAACATTCACGAATACCAGGCCCGAGAACTTTTTGCCGAATTCGGCGTCGCCACCCAACCCGGAAAAGTCGCCCACACCCCCACCGAGGCCGAAACCGTCGCCACCGGACTCAACAACGGCAAACTCGTGGTGAAGGCCCAGATCCATGCGGGTGGCCGCGGCAAGGGAACATTCAAGAGCGGTTTCAAGGGGGGCGTCCATCTCTGCGACTCCCCCGCCGAGGCGAAGGATCTAGCTTCCAGGATGCTGGGCCAGGTCCTCGTCACCCACCAGACCGGCGCCGAAGGCAAGGAGGTCGGGAAGGTCTTCGTCGGCGAGGCCGTTGACATCGCCCGCGAGCTCTACTTCGCGATCCTCATCGACCGCGCCACCTCGGCCCCCGTCGTCATCGCCAGCACCGAGGGTGGCGTCGACATCGAGACCGTCGCCGAGAAGAGCCCGGAGAAAATCCTACGCCTTTCCATCAATCCCTTCCTCGGGATCATGCCCTACCAGACGCGCCGCATCGCCGCCGCGCTCGGCCTCACCGGGCCGCTGATGAACCAGGCCTCCAAGCTCTTCACCAACCTTTACCGCCTCTTCATCGAGCGCGACTGCTCAATGGTCGAGGTGAACCCCCTCGTCGTCACCCAGGACGGCCGACTCATGGCGCTCGACGCGAAGTTCAATTTCGACGACAACGCCCTCTACCGCCAGCCCTCCATCGTCGCCATGCGCGACGTGACCGAGGAGGATCCCCGCGAGGTGGAGGCCTCCAAACACGGCCTCAACTACATCGGTCTCGACGGGAACATCGCCTGCCTCGTCAACGGGGCCGGTCTCGCGATGGCCACCATGGACATCATCCAGCACGCCGGCGGGAGTCCCGCCAACTTCCTCGATGTGGGCGGCGGAGCCTCGAAGGAGCAGGTCGCCTCGGCCTTCCGCATCATCCTGGCCGATCCGCTCGTGAAAGGGATCCTGGTGAACATTTTCGGCGGCATCATGGACTGCGACGTGATCGCCCGCGGCATCGTCGAGGCGGCCAAGGAAACCGGCCTCGCCATCCCCCTCGTCGTGCGACTTGAGGGCAACAATGTCGAGGCCGGCAAGAAGACGCTGGCCGCAAGCGGCCTCAAGCTCGAGAGCGGCGAGGACATCCTCGACGCGGCGCGGAAAATCGTCGCGGCCGTGAAAGCAACGGCCTGATCAATTCCTTCACTTTCAAGACTTCTCATCTTCCCACTCCATTCCGTATCTCTCACCTAAGAGCCTACAGCCCAATCCGCTAACAGCCTTCATTCCCCTTTCCCCATGTCCATCCTCGTCACTCCCGAAACCAAGGTCCTGATCCAGGGCATCACCGGCAGCTTCGGCGCCCGCCATGCCAAGCTCAGCCTCGATTACGGCACGAAGGTTGTCGCCGGCGTCACCCCCGGCAAGGGGGGCCAGCTCTTCGATGGACAGGTTCCGATCTTCGACACGGTCGAGCAGGCCGTCCGTGAGACGGGTGCCACCGTCTCCGCCGTCTTTGTGCCGCCTCCGTTCGCAGCCGACGCGATCCTCGAAGGCGTCGATGCCGGACTCGATCTTGTCGTCGCCATCACCGAGGGCATCCCCGTCATCGACATGATGAAGGTCAAGCATGCCATGAAGGGCTCCAAGACCCGCCTCATCGGTCCCAACTGCCCCGGTCTGGTCACCCCCGGTACCGGTGACAAGTCCCACGGCGGCTGCCGCATCGGCATCGCCCCCGGTTACATTCACAAGAAGGGGAATGTCGGCGTCGTCTCCCGCTCCGGCACCCTCACCTACGAGGCCGTCTGGCAGCTCACCACCCGCGGATACGGCCAGAGCACCTGCGTCGGCATCGGCGGCGACCCGATCAACGGCACCTCGCACCTCGACGTGCTGAAGATGTTCAACGAGGACCCCGGGACCGAGGCGATCATCATGATCGGCGAGATCGGCGGCACCGCCGAGGAGGAGGCCGCGGCATGGGCCGCCCAGCACTGCAAGAAGCCGATTGCGGGATTCATCGCCGGGGCCACCGCCCCCGAGGGACGGCGCATGGGCCACGCCGGCGCCATCGTCAGCGGCGGCCAGGGAACGGCCGAGAGCAAGATCGCGGCCTTCCGCGCTGCGGGCATCGAGATTGCGGAGACCCCTTCCGACATGGCCGACGCCCTCATCCGCCGGATCAAGCGGGCCTGATCCCGTTCCTTTTTCCACCAAACAAGCTCCAACCCACCATCCAGCCATGACCGTCATCGCCAAAGGACTCGAAGGAATCGTCGCCAACTCCACCGCCATCAGCGACGTGCGCGGTGAAGAAGGCGTCCTGATCTACGCCGGATACAACATCAACGAGTTGGCCGGCAACGCCTCCTACGAGGAGGTGGTCTACCTGCTGTGGCACGGCGAGCTTCCCACCGCCACCCAGCTCGCCGCACTCAAAGAGGAGCTCTCCTCCCTGCGCGAACTGCCCTCGGGCGTCATCGACTTCCTGAAGTCCGCCCCCAAGGATGCCAACCCGATGGATGTGATCCGCACGGCCGTCTCGATGCTGGGTCTCACCGACAAGGTGCCGACCGGCGAGATCGATCCGGTCACCAACCGTCGGCGTGCCGCCTCTCTGACCGCGAAGGTCGGCGTGATCGCCGCCTACTACCACCGCTCCCGCACCGGCAAGGATCTCCCTCCGGTCCGCAAGGATCTTAGCGAGGCAGCCCACTTCCTCTACCTCCTCAACGGAGAGGTGCCCACCGAAGAGGCTGCCAAGACGCTAGATGTGGCCTACGTCCTCCATGCCGACCATGGAATGAACGCTTCCACTTTCTCCGCGCGCGTCACGATCGCCACCCTGAGCGACATTTATTCCGCCGTCACCTCGGCGATCGGAACCCTCAAGGGTCCCCTCCATGGAGGCGCCAACGAGGGAGTGATCCACATGCTTCAGGAAATCGGCGACGAGTCCAAGGTCGACGGCTGGATCGAACAGGCCCTGGCCACCAAGAAAAAGGTCATGGGCATCGGTCACCGCGTCTACAAGACACTCGACCCCCGCGCCCCCCATCTCCGCTCCATGGCCGTCCAGCTCTGCGAACAGCTCGGCGAGGGGAAGTGGATCCGCATGTCGGAACGCATCGCGGAGCTCATGAAGGAGCGCAAGGGGCTGAACGCCAATGTCGATTTCTACTCGGCCACGGTTTATTACTCGCTCGGCTTGCCGACCGACATGTTCACGCCGATTTTTGCGATCGCCCGGACCTCGGGGTGGACCGCCCACATCCTCGAGCAGCTCGTCGACAACCGCCTCTACCGCCCTCTGAGCGAGTATGTCGGCCCCGCCGTCGGAAAGACCTTCGTCCCGATCGATCAGCGCGCCTGATCCCCAAACCCCCTCCTCTAGGGAACCAAGACCCCCTTTGCGCGCCCTGCTAGGAAACAGGCTTTACCGGATCTATGCCTGCCTTGCGATTGTCATCGCAGGCATCACAAGCCACACGAATTTCGGACATCTCTGCGGGGACGAGTACTCGCAGATCTTTGAATTCGCCGCCTGGAAGTTGGGTTATGTCGAGCACCAGGACCTCCGCCTATGGGAATTCGACAGCCAGATGCGGCCGAGCATCCAGATCTGGGCGGTCGTGGGACTGTATCGACTCCTTGGCCTGATCACATCCGAGGTCAATCCGTTCCTCGTCAATTACCTCATCTACTTTCTTAGCGCGCTTCTCTCGATCGTCTCCATTCTCGTCTTCACAGGGGCCTTCATCCATCGGGTGACTCCGAAATACCGGGATCATTTCGTGATCCTCAGCCTCTTCAGTTGGCTCGTTCTCTACACCAATCCACATTTTAATTCGGAAAACCTCTGCGGCCACCTCCTGCTCCTG
>Ga0007837_1000128_pt1 | contig 12227 bp, 9 predicted proteins | sample CryBogCBE31Jul07_FD_71226 | JGI IMG/M metagenome (GOLD analysis project Ga0007837, IMG submission 71226) | Freshwater microbial communities from Crystal Bog, Wisconsin, USA - CBE31Jul07 | ecosystem: Environmental > Aquatic > Freshwater > Lake | place: Crystal Bog, Wisconsin, USA | collected... | reverse complement strand
CAAAGGAGGGGCCACCGCGGCAAGCAACTGCGAACTGCTGTGCCGGCCCCACAACCAGGCTAAGTGCAACAAATAGGAGAGGACCGCGCAACTATTCCAGTTTTGACTCGGGATGAAGTTGGTAAACGCCCCGGGACACCCGTGAAATCGCCGGTGCTCCTGGAATCAGTCCCAAAATCAAGTTGCTAAGGGCATTTCGAACCTTTCGCGCGCTGTCTGCATTTCCACGGAACCCGAGAGCAAGCAGGATTTCTACGTATGTGGCCCGCATTTCAGGGGAAGCATGGAGTGTCTCCACCACGTCGACCCAAGTCGTATCCAATTGGCCAGGGGTTCTGGTGGGCAGAACTATGGTTGGGAGTTGAATGGTGAGCTGGTTCGCACGAGGTAGCGCCTTCTCCACCAAGTACTCCGCGTATTCACGGACGTCTCAGCTCACGACAGAGTGCCCTCGTTTTCCTCGGTCGAGGAAATAGGAATCAATACATCCATGCGTGCATTCGGGTCCTGTGGATTCCAGTTCGCTGGGTAGATTTCCAAGGCTGCATCAATCGCGAACTAGAGGCGCTAGTGGTGCATAAGTGCGGCGGTCGCTACTCCCGCGCCAACACACCACAAGGCGGTCCGAACCCAGTGGGCAACCAAGAGCCCGCGGTGGACATCACGGTGAAATGTGTGCGCGAGGGCGTTGTGGCGACCAACTGCGCTCACGACAGTCACCATCACTGCCGCTAGTGCGCAGCTACCACACAGCACCCACGTCCATGTGACGTGACCTTGGGCGAAGACCCACCAGAGCAAACCGCCTGCTTGGGCCAGCCACGCGGGGCCGACCGCTAAGGAAATTGCCCGTGTGTGGTGGTGATGAAATCGGACCCATTCGCCTTCGCCGACGCGAGTGAAGGATGGGTAAATAACGAGGGCCGTCGTGATGGCGAGCCCCACGAGATACCAACTCGAAAGAAGGGTGAGAACGATTGCGCTGCGCACACCAGCGAGGTTAGGGGCAGCGCTAGGCCCTACAGAGACACCTCGGTGGCGAGGTCAGTGGCAAGAATTAGTGTAAGAAGTAGTACCACCACAACAAGAAGGTTTTGTGAACGCCTCGCGCCAACGTCATTTTGAAGCAGTTGTCTCGGAGGCCACCCCCGCAGTTGCCGCGTTCTTGTCGCGCCGCTTGTATCCGTTGGCCAAAGCTGACCTCGATGATCTGGTTGAAGAGGTACTCATCGTCGCGTGGCGTCGTTTGGACGATATTCCCGCGGGGGCAGAAACGGCCTGGATGATTGGTGTGGCGCGAAATGTCTTGCGTAATGCGGTGCGCAAGCACCACAACGGCAAGCGCGCAACCGACCAGGTGCGTCCCTCGGGGGCGAGTGCCTCGGCCGAAGAGGCCGTGGTCGCCGACGAGGGCGTTCGCTCAGCCCTCGCCGCACTGAGTGACGATGATCGCGACATTCTCATGCTCCACTTTTGGGACGGCATCGACACCCCTGATATCGCGATGTTGCTCGGGATTTCACCGAACGCCGCCGCTGTTCGCGTGACGCGCGCTCAGGATCGTTTTCGCCGTTTCTTAGAACTCACTGCATCAGCCTGAAAAGTCGCCCACTGTGGCTACATAACGAGAGTAGAGAAAGGAAGTTCCCATGACTACTCCTGAAGACCGCCTGCGCAACGCCAACCCTGTTGCCGGCACCACGTTCACCTCAAGTGACTTCACCCACCTCTACGCCAAGGCCATGGCTACGCCCAAGCCGAACCAGGCCTTCTGGCGGGGATTCCAGCTGCGCCTCGCCGGTGCGGCCGCTACCGCCGCGGCCGTTGTGGCGGCCGCCGTCACCGCGCTAGGTGGATCATCGACGAGTATTCCCGTCCTGAGCTTCGCCAGCGCCTCGTCGAGCGACGCCACGCACGCCGGCAAGAGCACAATGGCCACCGCTCCCATTGAGGGCATTCGCGTTATGAACTCGAACTACGTCTTTAGTGTGGGCGCCGCCGTCTCGTCGGACACATCGTCGGCTCCCGTCTTTTCCCTTCAGGCCCCCAGTGACCTGGTGGCCAACCTGACCCAGATTGGTCAATCCCTCGGCCTCTCGATTGGCACCGTGACGCTGAGTGACGCGGGGGTTGCCCAGTCCTCCGGTGACTACAGCGCCATGGAGGAGTCCAGCAATGGCTACGCCTCGTGGAACGTGTACCAGAGCGCCTCGTCGACGTCGACCGGAAGCCAGCCCACCCAGCCCGAAGCAACAGCGGATGCGGCGACGGCGTTGCGTGACGCCCAGGTGGCCACTCCCGACGTGACCTTCGGTGACGCCACCATTTCGTCAGTGAGCTCATCGGGTGTTTCGGTCAACGTCCCCGTGTTGTTGAACGGCGCACCCACCCCGTTGTCGGACAACTTTGAGTTTGATGCCACCGGTGCGCTGACTTCAGCGTCAGGTGTCGTCTTTAGCGCTACCCAAGGGGCAACCTACCCTCTGTTGTCACCCGTTGATGGCGTGGCACAGATCACGGCACAAGAGTCGATCACGGCTGGATTCATGGGTGTGCAAAGTGGCGTGAGCAGCGGGCTGATGAGCGGTGTCGCGGTGTCGCCACCCGCTACGTCACAGGCATCCCACACGATGTCGCGAAGCATTGTGGCTCACGACCAGACCACTGGCACCACTGGCACCACTGGTGCTACGGGCACGACGGGCGCCACCGGCGCTACCGGGACGGTGACCGTTAACGGCGGTGCAGTTCTGTATTCAGTTACCGGCGTAACGGGCGCGAGCGGTGCAACGGGTACCCCGGTGCTCTTCGGCGGGCGCGAGTGCACCGGTGGCGAGCAGGGGACCGTTGGCACGACGGGGGCCTCTGGTACCTCGGGGAACACCGGTACTACTGGCACATCGGGAACTACTGGGACCACCGACACGACCGGCGACTCGGGAACTACTGGGACCACGGGCACCACTGGGACAACCGGTGGCACCGGGACTACGGGAACCCCCATCTGCGTTGATCACTACGGCAGCACTCTGGGTGCGACGGGAACAACGACCTCGGTCATTGTTGACAAGCGTGACGCGCCTCGACCCCCACTGGAATACGGCCGCCGTGTGCTGATGAGCGATGGCACCACCACCACGACGCTGGCCCCAATGCCAGTGAGCGCAACCGAAGCCACCGGCACCACCGGGACGACGGGGGCTTCGGGAGTGACGCCGACGTTGCGTGACGCGAGCGCACCGATTCCGGTGACGATCTCTTCGGCCCACCTCGAGTACGGCATCTTCACGATGGCCAACGGCGACGTGCTGGCACTGCCGGAGTACGTCTACGACGGTGCGGAACCGGGAGCCACGTACACGATGAGCTTCCGCGTGATTCCGATCGCGCCGCAGTACCTCGACCTGCGCGGCGTGACGAACGGCGCTTAGAACAGTCGGTTCGCCACGACGGCAATCGGCTCTAAGAGTTCGGGGCCGTCGTTGCGAATATTGCCCACGCCCACGTTGACGGCGAGGTGCTGGAGCGTGCCGGCGGGCGCGGAAGCGATGAGCGCGCGTCGCTCGTCGACACCGGTAGGGCCCGGCGTGAGCCACTGGCCGATGGTCTCGGGCTCCAAGATCACGGGCATGCGGTCGTGCACGTTGTCGATGTCGACACTGGGTTCGGTCGTGAGCACCGTACAGGTCTGCCGCAGTGGCGCATCTTGGGGGAGTGACGGATCGCGCCAGAGTTCGTAGAGGCCGGCGAAGAGCGCGGGTGCGCCGTCGCGCCGGGTGAAGTAGTGCGGCTGCTTGTGCGCACCGTGAATAGCCCACTCGAAGAACCCGTCGACGGGAATGACGCAGGGGCGGCTGCGAAAGGCTTCGCGAAATGAGGGCTTCTCCGCCACCGTTTCACCGCGGGCGTTAATCAAATTGTTGGAGACGGCCGGGTCGCTGGCCCAGGCCGGGAGAAGGCCCCACTGAAACCCCTCGAGGACTCGTTGGCCGGCGTCGAGACGAACGCCGTAGAGCTGGCGCTGCGGTCCAACATTCCAACTGGGGACCCCGTCAGGATCGAGGCCGGCGTCGAGGGTCGCTTGGACGAAGCGAGCGAGCCGGCTGGGTGGGGTAAAGAGGGCCACGCGACCGCACATGTGACGCCTCCTTTCCAGAGAAACTCCTGTAATTCTGCCAGATATCAGGGGATTTGGTGGGTGTCACTCGGGGTGACTACTCTTACGAACATATGTTCGCTTTTTCCTCCCCTCGACCCCCGGTTCCCGAAGAACTTCGCGCCAGTTTGCGCCCCATCACCCTCGCCACCACCAAGACCATTCCACTGTCTGCCCCCTGGGCGGACTTCGTGCCCGGCCGAGGGCTGCGCCGTGGCAGCACGGTCGTCGTGCAGGCGCCGGCCGGCCACGGTGGGCTTAGCGTGGCGCTCAGTCTGCTGAGTGAAGCCAGCGCGCGAGGCCACTGGGTAGGCGTCGTCGGCATCGAGGACCCGGGCGTCGTGGCGATGGCCGACCTCGGTATTGACCTGCGTCGCGTGCTCTTCGTGCCACGTCCTCGCGGTGCGTGGGCCGAGTCGGCCGCCGACCTTCTCGACGGGGTGGACCTTCTGATTGTGCGTGCCCCATCGCGGGCCGCCCACGGTGCGGCCCGACGACTGATGGATCGCGTGCGCGAACGTGGCACCGTGCTCATTGTCGTGACGGAGCCGAGCGCGCCGTGGCCGCTGCCGGCCGATCTGTCCTTTGTGGTCACCAGTTCACAGTGGGAGGCCACCTCGCGGCTCACTTCGCGCGCCCTTACGGTGCGTGTCGGTGGTCGGGGGAGTGCGCAGAGGTCGGGTGAGCACGTCGTCCACGTGCCCGACACCCAGGGCCGGGCGGCGAGCTAAATGGAGCGTCTGCTCGCCCTCTGGGTCGAGGAGTTCGCAACGGAACAGGCCGACGGGGCATCGCTGCGAGTCCTGAGCGACCTTCTCGACGCCCTCGTAAGTGTCTGTCCCTTCGTCGAACCGATTCGACTGGGTCTCCTCACCTTGCCACTGCGTGGTCCGAGCCGTTTCTTCGGTGGTGATCAGGCCGTCTTTGATGTTGTGCGCGCAACGGTTCGTGACGTCGCCGGTGTCACCCCTCTCCTGGGGGTTGCCGAAGGTCTCTTCTGCGCCGAGCTCGCTGCTCGCGAGGGCGTCGTGGTTCCCGCGGGGGAGACGGACTCGTTTCGGCGTCGTCACTCACTCACGGTGCTGGGTCGCAAAGATTTGACGACGACGTGTCGGCGCCTCGGCATTCACACGCTCGGGGCCTTCGCCGATCTCGAGCCGGCCCGTGTTGCCGAGCGATTTAGTGCGCCGGTGCGAGTGCTGCACCGAGTGGCCCGTGGCGAGTTGGCCGAAATGCCCGAGCAGCGTGACAAGCGCCTGCGTGAGCGACTGCGCACCGCCCGCGGCGAGACTGAGCGACCCGACGAGCAACTGGGCTTCTTCGGGCAGCGCAGTGCGAGCGACGATCGCGCGCAGGCCGCGGCGCGTCGCCTGCGCCACCGTCTCGGGGTCGAGAGCGTGCTGGTTGCCGAACTCCACGGCGGCCGCACCCCCGACGACCGCGCCACGCTCGTGCCCTGGGGCGCCCCACGTCCGGGGCACCGTGATGAGGCCCCTTGGCCTGGTCGGCTCGGGGCGCCAGCCCCCACCACCTCACTGCGTCATCCGGTCACCGTGGAGCTACTGAGCCACGAGGGCATCCCCATTCAGTTGGGTGCTCGGGGCACTCTGAGTGCCGCACCACACACCATGGTGCTCGCGCAAGGAGTGCGTCGTCAGGTGCGCTGGAGCGCCGGCCCGTGGCCGATGGTGGAACGCTGGTGGCAGGCGCCACGCCGCCGGGCCCACCTGCAGGTCTTGCTCGACAGCGGCGAAGCCTTTTTGGTGTCGACGGAGTCTGGTGCGTGGTGGCTGACGGGGATCTACGACTGATGGCGCGGTACGGTGAGCTGCACGCCCACTCGGGGTTTAGTTTTCTTGACGGGGCCAGTGACCCCGAAGAGCTCGTCGCCGAGGCCGTCCGCCTCGAGCTCGGCGCTCTGGCGCTGACGGACCACGCGGGCTTCTACGGCGTCGTTCGCTTCGCCGAAGCGGCCCGGGCGCTGGGCATGCCCACGGTCTTTGGCACCGAGCTCACCTTTGGTGCCCACGACGATCGGGTGGGAGTGCCCGACCCCTCCGGTGAACACCTGGTCTTCTTGGCTCGTTCGCCCGAGGGCTATCGCCGGCTCTCGACCATGATCGGCGAGGCCCACCTGGCCCGTGGTGAAAAGGGGACGCCCACCTTCCTTCTTGATGACGTCGCCCGTCAGGCCAGTGACTGGCTGGTCTTAACGGGGTGTCGCAAGGGACCCTTGACGCGCGCCCTCGTCGCCGAAGGACCACGCGCCGCCGAACGGGCCCTCGTGGGTCTTATCGAACGCTTCGGTCGTGACAACGTGGCCGTGGAGATCTGGGACCACGGTGAGATTGATGACGTCGCCCGCAACGACGTACTGGCCGAGCTGGCGCTGCGCCACCGCGTGGACGTGGTGGCCACGGGCAATGTCCACTACGCCACCCCCGACGCCTTCGCGCGCGCCAACGTGCTGGCCGCGATTCGCGCGCGGCGGGAACTCGACGAGATGCAGGGCTGGCTCTCGGCCTCACCGCTGGCGCATCTACGTAGTGACGCCGAGCAACGTCGTCGCTTCGCTCGGTGGCCCGGCGTGGTGGATCGGGCCGGCGAACTCGCCAGTGAACTGGCCTTCGACCTGCGACTGGTGGCCCCGCAACTGCCACGGTTCGCCACGCCGGGTGGAATAAGTGAGCAGGCCTACTTGCGAGAACTCGTCCAACGAGGCGCCGAGCAGCGCTACGGCACACCGGAGAACGAACGGGTGTCGGGGGCCTGGCGACAGATCGAACACGAACTCGACGTCATTGAACAGCTGGGCTTCGCCGGGTACTTTCTCACGGTCTGGGACATCACCGAGTTCTGTCGCCGATCGAACATTTTCTGTCAGGGCCGAGGGTCGGCGGCGAACTCGGCCGTGTGTTACTCGCTCGGCATCACCAACGCCGACGCCGTCAAACTGAATCTCTTCTTCGAGCGATTTCTCTCACCGGCGCGCGACGGACCCCCCGACATTGACGTGGACATTGAGTCGGGCCGCCGCGAGGAGGTCATCCAGTACGTCTACGAGCGCTACGGCCGCCATCACGCCGCTCAGGTGGCGGCCGTCATCACCTATCGACCTCGTTCGGCGTTGCGTGACGTGGCGCGGGCCTTCGGCTACTCCGAAGCCGAGGCCAACGCGATTCGTGACGGCGTTGATCGCTCCACCATGACCGTGACGAGCACGGCCGTGCCCGAACTCGTCGTGACGATGGCCAATCAACTCCTTGATCGCCCCCGCCACCTCGGTATCCACTCCGCCGGCATGGTGCTGTGTGATCGTCCCGTTCTCGAGGTCTGTCCCGTGGAGTGGGGGCGGACCCCGGGGCGCACCGTGCTGCAGTGGGATAAGGATGACTGTGCCGCTATTGGTCTGGTGAAGTTTGACCTGCTGGGCCTGGGCATGCTCGAGGCGCTGCATCGAGCAGTCGACGTGGTCGAGTCCTTCCACGGGGTGCGCCTCGACTTAGGGGCGCTTGAACAGGACCCGGCCGTGTACGACTTGTTGTGTGAGGCCGACACGGTCGGCGTGTTCCAGGTGGAGTCGCGCGCGCAGATGGCCACGCTGCCACGAATGCAGCCACGTTGTTTCTATGATCTGGTGATCGAAGTGGCCTTAATTCGTCCCGGTCCCATTCAGGGCCGGGCGGTGAACCCCTACTTACGCCGCCGTCGCGGCGAGGAGCCAGTCACGTACCTGCACCCTCGGCTCGAACCCATCCTGCAGCGGACCTTAGGGGTGCCGCTGTTTCAGGAACAGCTCATGGAAATGGCCGTCGCGGTGGCCGGCTTCTCGCCGGCGGAGGCCGACGAACTGCGCCAGGCCATGGCGGCCAAGCGTTCGGAGGTGCGCATGCTCAAACTCAAGAGCCGCTTCTACGCCGGCATGGCCGCCAACGGCATTACCGGAGCCGACGCTGATCACCTCTTCGACGCGTTGTCGGCCTTCGCGAACTTCGGTTTTCCCGAGTCCCACTCGGTCTCCTTCGCCCACCTCGTGTACTGCTCGGCCTGGATTAAGCACCACTATCCCGCGGCCTTTTTGGTCTCGCTGCTCAACGCCCAGCCACTGGGCTTTTGGTCACCCCAGTCGCTGGTGGCCGACGCCCAACGCCACGGCGTGGTGGTGCACCGACCCGACGTGCAGTGTGCCCAGGTGGGGGCGCAGCTCGTGGGTGACGTGGCCGCCCCCGAGGTGCAGCTGGGCCTGTCGTCGATTCGCACCATTTCGACTGAACACGCCACGGCCATTGTGGCCGGTGCGCCGTGGCGGGACTCCGAGGACCTCGTGCGTCGCGCCGGCTGCCAGCAGCACCATCTCGAAGCCCTGGCTGCGGCCGGCGCCCTCGACTGCTTTCAGGCCAGTCGTCGTGCGCTCACCTGGACCGCTGGCGCGGCTGCCCAGAGCACACCGGGCCGACTCGAAGGCGTCGTCACGGGCCTCGAGGCGCCACCGCTGGCGGCCGCCACCGAGTTCGAACGAGTGGCCGACGATCTGTGGGCGATGGGTCTGACGCCCGAAGCCACGGCGATGGCGTTGGTGCGCCCCGGCCTCGACGACGTAGGCGTGGTGCGCGCCAGTGCACTGGGCACGGTGGAGAGCCCGCGGGTGGCGGTGGCCGGTGTGGTGACGCATCGCCAGCACCCCGAGACGGCCAAGGGAGCGGTCTTTTTAAATCTCGAAGACGAGACGGGTCACGTCAACGTGGTCTTTTCCAAGGGGGCATGGGCGCGCTGGGGCGATACCGCTCGCTCCTCGCCCGCGCTCATCATTAAGGGCACGGTACAGCGTGGCCAGGGGTCACTGGCGCTTACGGCCGAGTTCGTTGAACCGTTGACGCTGGGCGCCACGGTGCCGTCGCGAGACTGGCGTTAGTTCGTTGGGGAAACGTCAGTGCACTGGCAGTCCACGCAGGTGCATGGGTTGCAGCGGCACTGAGGGTTCGTGCAGGTTTCGCTCATCACGACCACTTTATAACGGCCGAGGCCCACGTCATACCGGCACCAAAGCCGGTCAACAGGGCGTATTCGCCGGCCTTAATGCGGCCTTCCTTGCGGGCGATGTCAAAGGCCAAGGGGATTGACGAGCTCGACGTGTTGCCGTAGCGGTCGAGGGTGATGACGGCCTGGTCCATGGATACGTTGAGACGCTCGGCCACGGCCTGGATGATACGCACGTTGGCCTGGTGCGGAATGATTAACGACAACTGATCGGCCGTGATGCCGGCGCGGGCAATGGCCTCTTCGGCCGATTCGACTACGGCGCGCACGGCGCGGCGAAACACTTCGCGGCCGTCCATCTCCCAGGTGCTGCCGTGGGCGCAGGCCAGGATGTCGGCCGCGGTGCCGTCGGCCCCGAGTGAGAAGGAGAGCACGTCGTTGACCTCGTCGCTGTACTCGATGACGCAGGCGCCACCACCGTCACCGAAGAGCACGGCCGTGTTGCGGTCGGTCCAGTCGACCCAGCCCGAGAGGCGCTCGGCGCCAATAAGGAGCACGCGCTTGGTGCCGGTCTCAATCAGGCCCTGGGCGACACGAACGCCGTACATGAAGCCACTGCAGGCCGCGTTGATGTCGAGGGCCGGGCAGGTGGCGCCCAGGTCGGCCTGAATCATGGCGGCGGTTGCCGGCGCCATGCGGTCGGGCGTGGTGGTGGCGAGGAGGATGAAGTCAATGTCGGCGGCCGTCAGACCGGCGTCAGCAATGGCGGCGCGGCCAGCTTCGGCGCCGAGTGACCGGGTAGTGCCACCGATGCGGCGTTCGCGGATGCCGGTGCGCTCGGAGATCCAGGCGTCTGAGGTGTCCATGGTCTTGGACAGGTCGTCATTCGTGACGACCTTGTCGGGAATACCAATACCCCAGCCAGTGAAGCGAACGCCCATGTAGATAGCCCCTTTACCGGCTCGAACTTGGTCCAGTCTACGCCCTAGTGGGCGCTGGACGAGGGCGCGGGCAGCACCTGCAGGCTGCATCGAGCCACACAAATCAGGCGATTGTCCTCGTCGCGAACGTCGATCGCCCAGACCTGCACGGTGCGACCAATGCGCACCGGGGTAGCCACGGCGACAACCGTGCCCGACGAGAGTGAGCGTAAGTGCGAGCAGTTGAGTTCGGTGCCCACCACAATCTCGTTGTCGGCCACGGTGACGAGCCCGCCGAGTGAGGCCGCACTCTCGGCCAGCAGGGCCGAGATGCCACCGTGGAGCACGCCAAAAGGTTGGTGCAGGGCCGGCGTGACCGCAACGTGGAGGACGACGCGCTCGGGCGTGACCTCATCAACCACGATGCCCAAGGTGTCGTGTACCGAGGCCGTCTGGGGGAGTCGATCGCGCCAATTGCTCATGCGAGTGAGTTTAGGTCTGGGCGGTAGCGTTAGGGCTATGAGTCGCTTTGTAGATCTTCGCTCCGACACCGTCACCCAGCCCTCCGCGGCGATGCGCGAGGCCATCGCCAACGCCATCGTCGGCGACGACGGCTACGGCGAAGACCCGACTATCGCCGCCCTCGAGGCACGCTACGCCGCCCTGGTGGGCAAAGAGGCGGCCATCTTTGTCCCCTCGGGTGTCATGGCGAACCAGATCGCGGTGCGCCTGCACACCCGGCCCGGTGACGTCATCATCGCCGGCCGCTCGCAGCACATCGTGAGTTACGAATACGGCGCCTCGGCCGCCAACTCCGGTGTGCAGTTCGCGCTTGTTGATGACACGACGGGGGAACTCAACGTTGATGAGGTGCGCGAGTACCTCGACGCCCAAGAGGACCACCAGCCCCACGTGGCCCTCATTTCGATCGAGAACACCCACATGCCCTCTGGCGGCACGCCCTGGTCACTCGATGGGCTGCGCACCATTCGCGCCACCGCCAGTGAACTGCCGGTGCACCTCGACGGCGCGCGCCTCTTTAACGCCGCCGTGGCCACTGGCGTGAGCGCGGCCGAATTGGCCAGCGGTGCCACCACGGTGATGTCGTGTCTCTCCAAGGGCCTTCGCGCACCAGTGGGCTCACTGCTGGCCGGCCCGACGGCACTTATGGAGCGCGGTCGCATCGAACGCAAGCGCTTGGGCGGCACCATGCGCCAGGCCGGCTTCTTGGCCGCGGCCGGACTCGTGGCCTTGGATGACATTGACCGGTTGGTCGAGGACCACGCCCGCGCCAAGGTCTTGGCGCAGGCCTTCAGCGCAGCGTTCCCCGAGTCGGGCTACGACCCCGCCTCGTGCCAGACCAACATCGTGGCCTTCACGCACCCGCAGGCCCGTCAGATTGTCCACGAGCTCGCCGAGCGGGGAGTGGCCGGTGGCACCGTGGCGCCGCGTCGTGCCCGCTTCGTGGTGCACGCCGACATCACCGACGACGACATCGACTTCGCGCTGTCTGTGTTGGGTGAATTTCGACCCTCTCGGTAATCGTTGCAAGAAATTAACCCAATGTTTTGGCCTGTTCATCAGGTGAGGGGTAGCCTTAAGGGGCAAATATGCACGCTATGACCGACATCCTCCACCTCTCCACGTTCCTTCGCCGACCCATGTATGACCTGGACGGCGGACGTATCGGACGGGTGCAGGACCTCGTCGCGCGTTTGGGCGATGACGCCCACCCACCCATTGTTGGTGCGGTCATCAAGATTGAAGGTCGCAACACCTTCGTACCCATTCGTAAAATCGGGGGCCTCGCCGAGGGTCGCATGACCTTTCAGGGCAAGCGCGTTGACCTGCGCCGCTTTGAGCGTCGCCCCGGTGAAATCCTCTTGGCCGAAGACCTCCTGGCCCGCAACTTGATCAACTTGGTCCGTGGCCGATTGATTATCGCCAACGAAATTGAAATTGCCGAAATGGAAGGCCGCTGGGAGGTCGTCGGTGTCGACCCGGGCCGCCGCCCCCTCTACCGTCGCCTACTGGGTAAGAGCTTGGGGCAGCGCGTTAAGGCCGAGGCCATCGTCGACTTTGCCTCAATTGAGCCCTTTGTCTCGCACGTGCCGTCGGCTCGTTTGCGGATTCCGTATCGCAAGTTGGCCAAGCTGCACCCCGCGCAGATTGCC
>Ga0007837_1000093_pt1 | contig 14331 bp, 10 predicted proteins | sample CryBogCBE31Jul07_FD_71226 | JGI IMG/M metagenome (GOLD analysis project Ga0007837, IMG submission 71226) | Freshwater microbial communities from Crystal Bog, Wisconsin, USA - CBE31Jul07 | ecosystem: Environmental > Aquatic > Freshwater > Lake | place: Crystal Bog, Wisconsin, USA | collected... | reverse complement strand
GGAACGCAGACGGAACCTAGGCTGGAATAGAGTGCGTATTCACCTTGTTGTCCTCCACCTTGGTTATACATGTAGCAGTAGCCAAAAACTGAAAAAGTAGATCCGTAGGAAATAGAATTTAAGTTAGCATTCCAAATCCAAGAAGGGCTAGCTGCAGTTCCACTATTTACATTAATTGGTATAACACCACTGTAAGCCGCTATAGTGAGTGCGCCTAAGGGATCCCGATTTTCTATCCAGTACTCTGCTAAAAAGATACCTTCTGAATTGCGAGAAACCCAAGGATCAATGCAAACGGTTAGTGAGATATCTGCTGTGCCTGAACTTAAGTTTAGGACACTCATAGCCAAGTTACTTGATTTATGGGAGATACTGTAGAAGGAATCTGATATGAAAGAAGCTGGAGCTATGATGAAAGGTTTACCTGTGTCTGGTGCGCTACTCACACTAGGAAGAAAGTCTTGTCCTAATAAACGTAAGGGAATGTGTAATGAAATAAATAAAACTACCCATCTAACCCTTTTCATAGTGATGGCACATGATAAATTTCAATCATGGTTTCACCACTTGAACCATTCAGGCCTGTGACTTGTGCTGTGTAAGATCCAGGTGTTAGATTTAATAATAATGCACAGTCGAGGCTAGTATCTGAAAGTGCAAAGGCTCCAACTTCAGCACTCACAGTTGTGAGTATTAATTTATTTGCATTAGTCGTCCAACAGCTATTCTGAGCTATGAGTTGTCCAAGCGAATTATAAATAAGAAGATTGGGAGTGGGTAAAACGTTGGTTACGCCAAATTGTGCTAGCGTAGGACCGATTCCTCGAATCAACACGCTTTCGTTTACTGAACCACCAATAACGAATCCTGAAATCAGTGAACTGCTCGGTCCATTAATATATGAGCGTGAGGATAAATTAAGTAGAGGTGTTGTACCTAGTGATTGATTTAAAATAAAGTCTACCTTGACGGAATCTTGATTAATTGAAACCTGCTGTGTTTGTAGACCTGTAGGTGTTTGAATTGAAACGAGTGTATTTCCTGTACCTGCATTAACAGGAATACTGTAGCCACCGGAATTTGATGATATAGCACAGTAAGGACTTGAAGATGATGAAATGGTTATTCCACTGATTCCTTCACCGGCATCATAGATTCCATTTGCATTTGCATCATGGTAGATAACTCCGGTGATAAATAGCGTATGTGTGGCACCAAAAGGCAAATCGCTACCTGAGGTAAAAGCTTGGGGATCTGCGACGTCAGCAGTAAATATGGTGTCGCCAGATCCTGGGCTATCACTGCGTGTGGAGATATCAATTCCAACAAGTCTCCCATTGCCGAGGGTAAAGGCAGGAGTGTAGGGTCCTTGTGTAAATAAAGCAGGATAGCTCTGTGTTAAAAACAAGAAGGCAGTTAAGCTATCTATACTTATTCCTTGTTCTGTACTTAAGTTACACCACGTTACCATCGTTTCATTTCCTCCGTAGGGACCAAAGGTAACGATACCTCCTGTTGCATTAGAACCGCTCCATGAGACTGCATTAGTATCACTAAAAGTATTATTAAATAAGATGACTGGACTATAAAGATAAGAGGGAGGTGGTTCAGAGTTGGGATACGTCGGAGAAAATATAGTTACAGGGTTTGCAACTTTCAGAGATACTTCGGAGTTATAAAAAATAGTTTTTAAATCAGATGCTCTTTTTTGGATTAGAGGATAAAACGACAAAGGGGCTGCGCTCATTGGCAGAACTTTTTTACGAGCAGCGAATTCTATTCCTATCGAGGTTAAGAGTCTATTTACAGTTGTGCTTAGTGCTTCAAGCTCTCCTGTGATTGTGCGCTGTTGGTAAGGTTTTAGTAATGCCGCTATTTGAGTATCTTTTGTATAGCGATTAAATATACGTGTTAGTTCGGTAATAGGATCGGACCGTAAACGATTGATGTGTTCCAAGGCATCTTGCTCGATATCGCTCGGGTTTCCGCATGACCAAACCGGAGTTGATGGGTTTGATTTAACTAAGAACTTACTAGAAATAATTTCTGAAGATATTCCTTTAGAAACGAGCGCAGTGGTTATTAAAAAGCTTAGGTTAACCATTTTTGAGATTCTCACGTACCGATTAAAGCATGAGTGAATTTATGACATGTAACTTATGGCTTAGAATTCATTAATCCATGATTTATAAATTGTTATACATTATCTATGCTAATTCAGGACTAAAAATAAATACATGCTATTATCAAATTAATGAATAACAAACCGCTTTATATAAGAAACGAGCAACACTTTAAGGAGTTCTATGAATTACAATGTGTGTTAACTAAGCTCTTTTCGGAGCAACCATGTGTAATCAAAGCATGGCTAAATCGATTACCCAAAATAGCGGCTAAAGGTGTTGAAGAGAGTGATAAATCGATGCACTGGAGGGCGACGCGTTTAAATTACGCAAGGCGTAATCATCTGGAGCATCTAGTCGAAGATTCTATTAATAGTCCACAGTCTGTAAATGCACTTTCTGAATGGCTCATAAAATCAATACCTGTAAGTAGCTATATTGAAATCGCGAATACATCATGGGATGCAAATGTAATTAGGCCTGATGCAATTCAATCCTGTGTTAAACAGTTAATCGAATACCGTGACTTGTTATTTAACGCAAATTTGGGACTAGCGTACTCAATTGCTCGGCGAGAAAATTTAGGTAATTTCGATGACCGTGTTAGTGACGCAACAAAAGGACTTCTTGATGCGGTTGATCGTTACGTACCCTTAGAAAAACATGTGCAATTTAGTTACTTTGCAACGTATTGGATAAAATTTCAGATCAGTCGAGGTAATCAAAAATGCCAATCAGTAGTAGCGTTCCCCATCAATCAGCAGCGTGTTAAAGCAAAAAGTGAGAAGCTTCAGCACAAGCAAGAAGCTTTGGGTTTAAGCCCGCTTAGTTATGAACAAATAGCAAATATATTACATGTGAAGCTTGATACGGTAATTAATAGCTATCAGAAACCAGTAGCGATTTCGATTAATACAAGTTATGCACATGAGACAGCCATGCTAGAGTGGGATTATGCTCTCTGTGATCCAGCTCCTGAACCGAGTACGACTTTTGACCATGCTGAATTAATTAAGAGCCTACGTTTCTATTACCGAAATCAACTGACTCCCGAAGTGCGAGTGATGTTATCATGTGTGCAAGAGATAGGTTCTTTAAGTGAAGCACTCTTTGATTATATAGGTAATTATACTCAGGTAATTACTGAATGCTCGATGAGTGGATGATGATTATGTATGTCGTACTTAGAAAACGACTGACATTACTTTAATCTTTGAGTTAGGGTGTAGGTATGACCTCGTCTCAATCTAAAGTACGTTGGGGTGTATTAGGATATGCAAAAATTGCTCGTGAACAATTAATTCCTGCAATTAAGCGTTCAACCAATAGTGAGTTTTACGCAATTGCCTCTAGAGATAATGCTAAGCTCAAAGAATGCACGGATAAGTTTGGATCCGTTAAAACGTACCTAGGTTATGATGAATTAATTAAGGATCCGTTGGTTGATGCGGTGTATATTCCGCTTCCCAATGCACTGCATAAGGAATGGGTCATCAAAGCTGCTAAGGCTGGAAAGCATGTACTTTGTGAAAAACCTTTGGGACTTAATGCGAATGAGTGTGCAGAAATGATTGCATGCTGCGAATCACAGCATGTGAAATTTATGGAAGCTTTTATGTACCGCTATACACAGCGTACAAAAAAGGTTATGGAGATTTTACGAAGCGGAGTCCTAGGAGAAATAAAATTTATAAATTCCCATTTTAGGTTCTTACTTACAAATCCTGCTTCGATTAAATTAAAACCTGAATTGGGAGGTGGCTCACTTTATGATGTAGGCTGTTATCCTATTAATTTTACAGGAATGGTAGCTGATTTTGTGGAGGGTGGTGCAGTAGCAGGTTCTGCTATACCCGAACACTATACGGCTATGTTTACCATGCAGGGTGGCGTAGATATGCTTTTTTCAGGAATTCTTAAGTATAAGTCTGGATTAATTGCCTCAATTAATTCCGGCTTTAATGCACAAAAGAAAGTATATTCGGAAATTATAGGCACCCTTGGAAATCTTGAAATACCTGAAACGTTTTTTGATACAACCGATCTTATGTATTTAACCGTTGGTGAGATCAGAACAGCTATAGCGGTCGATGCGAGTGATCGGTATTGTTGGGAAGTCGAAGACTTTGCTAACTGTATTAGGTCAGGTCGCGAGCCACTTTTTAGTCTTAAAGAGACACATAGAAATGCGCTTGTTTTAGATAAGCTACTTCAACTGCGTAAGTAATAAAAAAGACGCTCTATACTAGAGCGTCTTTTTTGTATTTAAATATAAACTAAAGCTTATTCCTTTTCAGGACGGCGGTAGGATTTGTGACCGTCTTTTTCTTGGTCATTTAGATTCTTTAAGTCTACTTGAGCTGCAGCGTTGTTATTCGCTTTAAGATCAGCTTCGAGTTTTGCTACACCTGCTAAGAAGTCTTTCATGGATGCTTGGTACTTGGAAGTGAAAGCATCGCGTTCAGAAGCTGGTAGATCTTGAGCTTTTGCTGGGATAAGTTTTACAGATGCTTCAGCACCTTCGCGCATTTTAGCGACTAATTCTAAAGAGGATGCGTTCTTTGAAGCGTCAGCAATTTGCTTCTTTAATTGGCGATTAGCACGGCCAATCGTTGACATTGCTTTTTCTAAATCTGTTTTTGATTTCTTTGAAGCAGCTGCGCTAGCTGGCGCTTTTTCTTGTGCCTGAGTTGTAGGAATTGCGATAACAAAGCCTAAAACGAGGAGGAATGCAGAGAGATGCAGTTTCATTGTATAAGTATATATTTTGGGGGCATGATTGGATACCAGACACGGCTAAGAGGCAATTCTGAATTGATCGTATTTTTGTTTTTTTAAGGGAATTTGCTCGAGGGGTTAATTTATATATATAAATTGCTATTATGTTTTCCTCTCGTTCTAACAAGGGTTTTTCTTGTCACGGTTTGATTAAATGGAGTGTTTTAACGCTTTTCTTAACACTAGCGTTACAAGTCTATGGAAGTGACCGTGTTGTTTATAATTTTAATCCAGATTGGAAATTTATTAAACAAGATCCAGGAGTAGCAGCTGCACAAGTTGGTTATAATGACTCAACGTGGACAACCGTTTCAGCGCCACATACCTATAATGATGTTGATACGTTTAATCACCAAGCTAACCCAGATATGTCAGGTGAAAATGCGATGTGGGGTGGTCGTACATGGTATCGCAAGCAATTTACTTTACCTGATTCACTTAAAGGGAAAAAAGTTTATATCGAATTTGAAGGCGTACGTCAGTTCGGTGAAGTTTATATTAACGGTAAGTATTTAGGCGTATGTAAAAATGGTTTCGTACCATTTGGATTCGATCTTACTCCTTATCTGAATAAAGACGCTAAACCTAACCTCATTGCAGTAATGTGCGATAATCGTTTTTTAGTTAATCCAGTTAAGGATGAGCAAAATTTAGCAAAGATAGAAGCGCAGGTTAATGCACTCATTCCGGAAGATGAAGATAAGATTCAGCCTAATCAAATTCCTTGGAATCACTCTAGATGGCATCCTACCCATGGTGGTATTTACCGTAATGTGTTTTTACATGTCACAGATCCCTTGCATATTTCACTGCCTTTATACGACTTCCTTCAAACGGAAGGGCCATACATTTATGCAGAGTCAATCACTCAACAATCAGCTCATCTTACAGCAGAAATTCCTATAGAAAATGCTCGTTCGGATGCTGCTAATGCAGACGTCAAAGTTATTGTTAATGATGCATCAGGTAAACCTGTCTTAACGTTACAGCAATCTGTATCAATTGCAGCAGGTTCAAAATCAAAAGTAGTAGTGTCAGGAGTTGTTGCTAATCCTCAGCTGTGGGAGCCAGCTTTCCCTTACCTTTATCATGTAGTTTGCCAAGTAACGGTAGCAGGTCAGGTAGTTGATTCAGTAAGTATACCTTACGGTATACGTAACGCTGTATTTACAACCGACTACGGATTTTTCATTAACGGACATCATCTTAAACTGCATGGTTGGGGCCAGCGTCCTACTGATGAATGGCCTGGTCTAGGTACTGCCCAACCTGATTGGTTACATGAATACACCATGCTTCTGATGAAACAGGCTGGAAGTAATTTCATGCGCTGGGGTCACGCATCTGGAGCTCCAATTATGATTACGATGGCTGATCAATACGGACTTATTACAGATCAACCAGGGGTGGACGGGGAAGCTGATACTGTCGGTGCTGCGTGGAAAATTAGAGCAGCAGCTTTTAGGGATCTCGTTATTTATTATCGCAATCATCCTTCAATTTTAATTTGGGAAGCTGGAAATCAGAAGGTAAGCAAAGAACACGCAATTGAAATGCGTAAGATTTTCCAAACCTACGATCCGCATGGAGGTCGTGCTGAAGCCTATCGAAGAGCCGATCAAACGGATGCTAAATATATGGATGTCGGCATAGGTACAGAAGGTGGCCGTGAAATCGCATCATTGCCTGTCGTGGAAGGTGAATACGACCGCGAGGAATCTCCACGTCGTATATGGGATGATAAAACACCTCCAACTTTTGGATATCCAGGTGCTAAGAAACAAGCCTATCAGCCTTTTGACTCAGAAGAATTCGCAGTTCATCAAGTTGCTCAATATGTTCGTAAATTAGGAGCAGAGAATCACTCAGGTGGCGGTAACTGGATTTTTTCAGACACGACAAGTGGAGGTCGTGTAGATTTAGAAACAGCTCGTAATAGTGGCGAAGTAGATGGAGTACGTCTACCTAAGGAAGCATACTACGTGACCCAGGTTTTATTTAGCTCGTCACCAAAGACACATATTATTGGTCACTGGAATTATCCTGTGGGAACTAAGAAGACGATGTACGTAGCGTCTAATGGTGATGACGTAGAGTTGTTTGTTAACAATCATTCACTTGGACATGGTAAGGTATCGGATAGATATTTATTTAGTTTCCCAGATGTGAGCTATGAGCCTGGTGAAATAAAAGCAGTCGCAACGTATAAAGGTAAACCTTGGGGCAGTCCTTATGTTATCAAGACGGCTGGTCCTGCTGTTAAGCTGCATATTAAATGTTTAATTGGACCTTCTGGATTTAAGGCAGATGGTTCTGATGTTGTATTAATTGACGTAGAAGCTTTGGACAGCAAAGGACAGCGTTGCCCAACGTTTCAACAACGTGTCGATTTTACTTATTCAGGTCCTGCGATCTGGAGAGGTGGATGGAATAGTGGTAAGCCAGGTTCGATTAATAACACCTACCTTGATTTAGAGGCTGGTATTAATCGTGTAACACTTCGCTCAACGCTAAATCCCGGAAAAGTAACGGTTAAGGTCCAATCTGCTGGATTAACCAGTGATGAAATCGTAATTAATTCAAAGCCGTTTAATTTAACCGGAGGAGTAACTTCGATCCTTCCAGATAAAATAGAGCCTAAGCTTTCTGCAGTACGTCCAACATATCCTGAATCTGAAAGCTATGATGCGATCGTTGGTAAACATGCAAAGGCAGTGGTTACAACGGCTGCGCAACCAGGTAAGTTTATCAAAGCCTTTTCATATTCTGGTCCTACTTCAATTGCTCACGTTGAAACGAATGCTAATAATGAACGTAATGCGTTTGTGGATCGTGATTATGCTTTTAGTAATCTACCTAAGTATTTAATAGGAGCAGATTGGGTTCAGGCAGGGGACGCTGATTCACATTATAGTGCTCTTGATTTTGTTGTCGTAGGTGTTCCTTCAGGAACAACATTATGGATTGCTCATGATGATAGACTTCCTCGTCCAGCTTGGCTAACGAGTCAGTTTAAGCCTACGCAAGACAAGATTACACTTAAGGGTCAGACCTTATCGCTATTTAGGCGCAAAGCTTCCGACGACGAGACAATTACGTTTGGATCTAACGTTGAGGATCCAAAGTTTAAGGATGCGCTTATGTATGTAATCTTTGCTAAGAAAACAGCACCTAAAGCAAAGTAAGCGTTATTTCTTACTCGATTTCTTATGGGAACTCGCACGCATGAGTTCCCATATAAGAATAGATGCAGCAGCAGAAACGTTGAGTGATTCCACATTTCCTGAGCCAGGAATCATGACAAGATCGCTACATGAAGTAGCAACTTCTTGAGAGATGCCGTATTCTTCGTTTCCTAAAACGAGAGCGACAGGCTTTCCTTGTAATTTTTCAGTGATTTTATCGAGAGCCTGAGGCGTTTTCGCAGCTTCTTTTTTTACTGAAGTACCAACCACACTGTAACCAGCTGTACTCAGCGCTTTAAGAAATTGAGGTAGGGAAGAGACGAGTCGAACTTCTACGTGTTCTAGGCCACCTTCTGCTACGCGGTAGGCAGCATCGTTTGGTTTTGCAGCACCAGGACTATCTGCAATCACGATTCGGTTTACGCCAAAAAAAGCGGCGGTTCTAGCTATGGCACCTAAGTTGTGGGCATTACCAATTGAATCTAAAACGAGAATTGTATCTGAACGTTTTACCCATTTGGTGATATCACTTTCCTTAATTCCCTCGAGTGGATTAGGAGTAACAACGGCAACAACACCTCCATGGTGTATACTACCAGATAGTTTTTCTAGTTCGTGAGTTTCTACGCAGCGATATATCTTACGGTTTGCTGCTAGCACTTTACTAATAATACCTAGTTTACGACCTGTGTCGTAATCGAAATACAACCGTTTGAAGGAATCGGGATTTGTTTGAAAACGGGCACGTACGGCTGCTAGGCCACAGAGTCTGACTTCATTGGGACGTGACGAGATTGGTTCTGAAATCGCTTCGTGTGCTTCGCGGCTTGGGAAAGAATTGTCCATGAGAGATTATGATACAGTGCCTACAACCGTGAATTCTTCACGGTCATGATATAAATGGCGGATTTTAAACGAGTGAGAGTGTGTAACAAAAATAGAGTTAGGGGCTCTGAGTTGTTTTAATAAAGCGATTGGGTCGGCTCTACCGAATTTGAAATTAATCACGAATCGCTTGCACCAGCGTTTGGTCAACCAAGGTGTAATTAAATTTTCGAGAACGTGGTTAGGATCTTCCACGAGATCACAAAAAAGCCAATCAACGGCTGCATTATTTGGAGGGCAGTATCCAAATGCGTCAGCAAGTACGTGCTCAATGAGTGGATTATTTAAAGCGCCTGCTTTAAGTGGACCATTATCTACAGCTATTACTTTTGCGCCATGACGAGCAGCGCTATAACTCCAACCTCCTGGTGCTGCGCCTAAATCAACAACGGTTTCATCCGCTTGTGGGTCTATACCTAAGACTACATAGGCTTCTTCTACTTTTAAGTAAGAACGTGAAGGAGCGTAGGGATCATCAGCCATACGCTTTTGACCATTTGAAATTGCTTCGAACGATACGTAAGCCCTTCCAAAATCTACAAACCTGACAAAAAGTCCTTTGAGTAATCCTGATTCGCGGGGCGTAGAATTAACAGCAAGTTTAGCCAAGCGGGACATGCGTTTTTTGAGTAATTCAAGAAACGCGTTTTCTACGGCACTTACTCTTCGGCCTAAACCAACTAATTCTGCTTCGAATTGCCAAACGCAAGGCCATGCTTCTTGGATGCGTGTCGTACCAAGTGCCTTCATGAAATAATCGAGGATTTTCTGGGCAAGTGCGTTGACTGAATCTGCCTGTACTTCTGCAGGTGACTTAAGAATTAAGTAGGCAAACGCTATTTCAGGTGCAGGTTCTGGTAGCTCAGCTTGAGACAATACCCAACCAGGACCAATATCTTGCGTGGCAAAGCCTAACGCATTCATTTCTAAACCAAGTAACGATTCGAAACCTGGCTGGCATGTACAGAGCATGGTAATTAAAGCTTACGAATATGGAAGCCGCCATCTACATCGAGAACGGCTCCTGTTGAGAAGGGGAATCTGTTTTCTGCGATAGAACGTACTGCTAAACCGATGTCTTCTGGTGTTCCCCAACGTTTAATAGGTGTAATGCCGTCTTCTAAAATTAATTTATCATATTTAGCTTTTACGGCATCAGTCATGTCTGTCGCAATAATGCCAGGTCTTATTTCGAAAACGTTGATAGCATCATTTGCAAGGCGATCTGCAAAGAGCTTTGTCATCATGGATAGTCCTGCTTTGACCATGCAATAATCACCACGATTAATTGAAGCTGTGTAAGCTGAAATTGAAGTAATATTAACGATTAGACCGCGAGAGCCGTGCTCGTTTTTGTTTTGTTTGAGCATCTGCTTTGCTATCTGCTGAGTCAGTAAGTAAGGACCTTTAAGATTGATTGATACTAAACGGTCGAAACTTTCTTCACTTGCATCCAGTAGATCTGCTCTGACTGTTGGCGCTACACCTGCGTTGTTAACGAGTAAATCAAGGCGGCCAAATTTAGCATGGGTTTCTTCAACGAGCTTTTTTCTATCTGCTGCGTTAGCTATGTCTGCTTTAATAATAAAGCCATCTCCTCCAGCTTGGGTAATGAGCTCGAGTACTTCCGAGGCGGCGGTCTGGTTTGAGGTGTAATTAATGGCGACGCGGTAGCCTGCTTTAGCTAGCTCTAAAGCAATGCCTCGACCAATGCCTAGGGAGGCGCCTGTAACGAGTGCTGTACGTTTTGGCATAGGAGTAGACATAAATGACTAAACGAACTTAGTCTTTGGTTCAAGTAACGTATTTTTATATCGATTCATGGGATAGGCTAGGATTTGATAAAACGAGTACCCCGTATTAATTATGAAATCGCTTTTTATCTTTGTTTTTGGGCTTACTTTAGGTGGCTTTGGTATGTACCTGTACACCGAAAATAAACCCAAAGAGGTTTATATGGATCAAGTGAAGCGTATGCGTGTTACGGAAGATGATGTTAAAAAAGATTTAGCTAAAGTAGGAGAAGTGGTGAAAGAAAAAGCCGCTGATGCAGGAGTAGTTATGTCTGATGCGAAAATACTTGCTACAATTAAGGCGAAGTTTGCTTTGGACCGTGAATTGAGTTCCTTGGATATAGAAATTAAAGTCGATCACGGGAATGTAACTTTAAGCGGACATATATTGAATAAAGCGCTTGTTAATAAAATCACTTCACTTGTTTTTGATACGGAAGGCGTAAAACAAGTTAAGGCGCATCTATCCATAAAGTAGGTAGAACGTGGTGTGTTGATTGAATGATGCTTACTAAGAAAGATACTCGTTTTTCGCATGAGGCTTGGTTTTGTAAGCCCAGTGTTCTTAGTCTGATTATTTTAATTGCAGGCGCTTGTGTCTATTCGAACAGTCTACACGGAGTATTTCTATTAGATGATGCCTCTTCAATTGCTGGAAATCCTACAATAAGGCATTTAAGTAAGCTCGGTGATATTTTTTCTACGCGTGCGTTTGTAACGGTCCAAAGTAGACCGATTCTTAATTTAAGTTTAGCGCTAAACTACGCTATTAGTGGGACTGAGGTGTGGAGTTATCATCTTTTTAATATACTCATACATATCGCTTCCGGCTTATTTCTTTTTGGAATTGTTCGAAGGATACTTGAATTAAAAGCCGAAACCTTCTCTTTGAGTAAAACGCAATGTATAGGCCTTGGTTTTATTATAGCCTTAATCTGGACCGTGCATCCCTTACAGACGGAATCCGTGACCTATATTATTCAACGCGCAGAATCACTCATGGGGTTTTTCTTTTTAGGGACATTTTATTTTTTTGTGCGGGGTGTGCAGGAATTAAGTAAAACGAAATGGTATACGCTTTCGGTTATCTTCTGTGCACTGGGTATGGCAACAAAAGAGGTCATGGTTACGGCACCAGTACTTGTTTTACTCTTAGATAAATCCTATTTCACGAGTAATTTTAAAACGGCTCTTGCTGAGAGAAAAAAGTATTATGCAGGACTGCTTATCTGTTTAGGCATTGCTGCAGTGCTTGTAGTCTTAAGCGGTGGTAACCGTGGAGGCACAATCGGATTTGGTACTGGTGCACCATGGCTGCAGTACGAGAAAACACAGTGTGAAGCATTAGTTCGTTATATTGCTCTAAGCTTTTGGCCTCATCCCTTGGTGTTCGAGTATGGCACCTTTACCTCTAATGCATTAAGTCAGTGGCTACCTTGGGGACTGGTTCTTTTACCCATTTTAGTTATAACGCTATGGGCTTTATATTTTAAACCTATGCTTGGCTTTATAGGTGCGTGGTTTTTTTGTATCCTTTCTCCGACAAGTCTGGTTCCAGGTACAAGTCAGATGATTGTTGAGCACCGCATGTATTTGCCACTGGTTGCTGTTCTTGTAGCAGGGATTTGGTTTTTATGGATTGTACTTAAAAAGCTATTTTCTCGTTCACTAGTGTTTAGCTCTATTTTGATATTTGGTTTAGTGGGGGCGACGATTTTAGGAGCTGTTACGCTCAGTCGTAATGCTGACTACAATTCCGCTTTTGGCATGTGGACAAAGACAGTTGAACAGCGTCCTAAAAATGCTTTGGCTCACGTAATGCTCGCGGAAGAGTATGTTGCTCGTGGTAATGATTCGGAGGCGCTCAAACACTATCAGACTGCACTTTCCATTTATCCTACACTTTATATAGCTCAGGAAGAGATCGCGTTACTCTATATTCGTAATAACGAAATTAACTTAGCAAAAGAGCACAACCTGGAAGCGCTTCGTTTATTTCCTAACTATCCCGACGCACTTAATAGTTATGGAGTTATATGCATGCGATTAAATGAAGTTACCCAGGCGCTTGATTATTTTGCACGTGCAATAAGCTATAAACCAAACTTAACCGATGCCTATTACAACCAAGGCAATGCATACGCTGCATTAAATAACCATGAAGAGGCGATACGTTCCTTTAAGAAAGCCTTAACGCTTAATCCTTCTCTAGCTAGTGCTTATTTTAATTTAGGTAATTCCTACGCAGCAGTAGATCGTAAGCAGGATGCGATTGATGCGTATCAAACCGCTGTAAAAATAAGAGGTGTTTATCCTACTGCAGAATTTAATATAGCTAATTTAGATGTTCAGTTAGGTAAGTTAGACGAGGCCACTCTGCACTATAATGAAGCGATAAGACAAAAGCCTAACTACGTTGATGCACTTAATAATTTAGCCATTGTGCTCGTAAATCAGGGCAAGATTGAGGATTCAGTGAAATTACTTAAGCAAGCCATTGAAGCTAATCCTTTAGAAACAAGGCTTCAGGAAAATTTGAATCAAATTCAGGCGCTTAAGGCTAAGGAGTAAAAATCGATTAATTAAAAGTACGTATAATACTTTTTCTTAAATTTACTTCCGTAGATTTTAACGCGTCAGCTAGCGGTGTACCTTGTTCTGTAATCTGGTGAATCGTACTGCTTTTTTGGGCCGTTACTTCACCTGCAAATACATGAGTAATTTTATTATATTTTTTTGCTAATTGAAGAATAGTTCCTGGTCCTTTGCCTTCGTATGAACTTTGATCAAAGCGGCCTTCGCCGGTAATGATAAGATCTGCCGCTTTGATTTTATTTTCCAGGTTTAGCCAAGATGTAACGAGTTCAAACCCAGGAACGAGTTCAGCGTCTGTGGTTGCCATAAGGCCAAAAGCTATGCCACCGGCTGCTCCAGAGCCCGGTGTTGTGAGTAATGTCTGCATCTTAGGAAATGAAGACGATAGCTTATTCACTAAGGCTTGGGTTTCTGACTCAAGTTTTGGTATCTCGCTTAAGGGAAGTCCTTTTTGGGGTGCATAGACATGAGCTGCACCACGAGAACCTAGTAGGGTGTTAGTTACATCACATGCGATACGAAGCGTTGGTAGTTTTATTACCTGACCCGTGACTGTTTGAATCTCATGCCACTGACTTGGAGTTGGATATTCTATACGAGAATTATCTGCTCGAAGAAAGTGAATGCCCAGGGCAGAAAGCGCGCCTAAACCCAGGTCGTGTGTTGCGCTGCCTCCAATACCTAAGACAATCGCTTCAATCTCTTTAGTTGCACATAGAGCAAGTAATTCACCGGTACCGTAGGAGCTAGCTATCCATGGATTTCTTAATCTTTGAGGCACGAGAGAAAGACCGCTTGCACTCGCCATTTCAACAATAGCGACTTGAGAGGGTTTAGTTACCTCTAGAGCAGGAAGTTTTAGTAGGCGACGAGTATCTGCAGGTAGTTTACTGGATGCTACGAGTCCAATGCGTGCGTGTAACGGTGAGCCTAGAGGACCGTGTACTTCAAACGATAGGTCTTGGCCTTGAA
>Ga0007837_1000083_pt1 | contig 15133 bp, 7 predicted proteins | sample CryBogCBE31Jul07_FD_71226 | JGI IMG/M metagenome (GOLD analysis project Ga0007837, IMG submission 71226) | Freshwater microbial communities from Crystal Bog, Wisconsin, USA - CBE31Jul07 | ecosystem: Environmental > Aquatic > Freshwater > Lake | place: Crystal Bog, Wisconsin, USA | collected... | reverse complement strand
TGTTTTAGAGCAGATACATCTTCACGGTATATTCCAAAGTCAGGTCCTTCGACAGGGAACGTGATGACATCGGTTCTGCCGTTTGGGTCATATACACTCTGCTCAACCATATGTGGATTCGTGCGTTTGAAATGAATGTAGATAGGATCATGTACATTTGTTTGAACGCGTCTAAAGTAGCGTTTGGAGTGATGGGGATGTAAACCGCTGCTTGTGCCTAATAACAAGCTTGCTGTTCCCTCTGGCTTTACGCATGTCGTGCGAGCAGCTGGATTAATTCCAATAGCTTTAGCCACAAGAGCATTAACGGTTTTAACGATAGTTGCTCCACGTTTTAATACGACCGGATCTAAGAGGATGCTAGGCTTATCTAAAATACCGCAGATAGATACGCCAAGCAAAGCTTCTCGTTCTGTAATAACACGAGATACTGGAGATAAATATTTAAAATCAGTATAGCCTGCTTGAAGGGTGCCAATCAGTGATGCATGAGCGCATAAGGCATAAAAATCTTCAGGCTTTTCGATAGCGTTAGCTGAAATGGTAGTGAGATTACAGAATTGTACGCCCGTGAGTATGTCGCCTTCGTTAAGTTCAGCGGTATAACCTAAGGACCGAAGTCGCTTAATAGCGGCTTTGTCTACTTTAAGACGTGGATGTAGTCCTATTTCAACGCATGGATTTGCGCCGTATTCAGCATCTTCTACAAAATAGAAACCGGGTTCGCCATACTGCTTTTGCGCTTCAAAGAGCTTATTGAATTGTTCACGCGTTGCTTCTGAGCGAACTATGACCGCAGAATTGTTACTTGCTGCACGGTGTGGATATTGACTGAACCAGTCTCCTGTTTTTGCAGATGCCATATCTGTGTCATCAGCAGAAAATAAACAAATCGTAGCCGAACGTCTCACTCCGCCAGAGAGAACAGCTTTAGCTCCCCACATTAAAATATCATAGGCTTCAATTGAGCGAAGTTTTCTACCTGATGCGCCACGGATTATCTCCTCAACGCGTGAGAGTGTATGAAACAGGGGTTGTGGGCCTGGAGCTTTGCCACCAGATGTTTTTAGAGGTGCTCCAGCAGGACGTATAAGTGAATAATCAAAAAGCACACTACGGCCATCTACCGCACTTCGTATCAGCATATCCAGAGCATCAGACCAACCTTCAATCGTATCTGCTATAACGTGATTAAGAGGCGGAAGAGCGGAGTTACGCTTCGCGATAATTGGCAGTTGATTGATATGATGCGTTTGAACTGAAAATCCAACGCCGCATCCGCAAAGTAACAAATAAAGCGTTTCTTTAAATGCCTCGATACGGTCTATGTAGGTAAAACAGCAATTATAAATTCGAGCATGTTTATTTAATACTGCTTCACCTCCAAATTGGAGTGAGCGCATGGATGGTAAAACTTTGCGATTACTAATCGCCTTAAAGGCAGTATTAATTGAATCATGAAGACTAGTATAATGCGGAAGGTCGCTTAGTTCACTCGCTGCTACTTCCTTACCTTCAATCATAGCTAGTAAAGTATCTGCAAGGGACACATCTTTGTAATGAGATAAGTGCATATCGCGTACACGATTTACCGCCTCTTCCCATGTTTCACGGCGTCTTTTTTCAGGATTATAACGAGCGTACCGAGAGATTGCTATATAGTCTTCTAAACCATTATGCGTGTGGGTGACAGGGAGCGGAAGATTGGACATGGCATTAATGTGAAGTTTGGTGAAGCGTAAGTGCTCAGTACGTGTAAGCGTAGTACTAGGTGGAAGTATACTCCTAATTGTGGTGAAACTATCGTCAAACACTACCTATTGTGGTGCTAAGGTTATTAATCGCTTTGATATATAAATTTTTATCCTGTGAATAAAAGGCATCGATTTCTCCTTAGGAAATAGGAGTTGGGTGAATTATTTTTTCTGCAAGTAATGCATAGCAATTAATGCATGATGTATTGTGTCTGGATCGTGATTAATTTAGGACTAGTGAAATACCCCTTTATGAAATTTAAAGACCTATGTTTGTTAGTAGTTGGTTTATTAATCATAGTCGGCAGGGTGGATCGATTAGCTGCTAAGGAAGGGAAGGAAGAAGGTACTCGTCTTTATGATAGCCTACTTAGTAAGTTTCCTAAAGAGCATCAGGGGTTTGGATTGGATGCTGCGCAAAAGCCAGGACTTACAGAACAACCAATGACGTACGCCTTGGTTTTGTCATCCGAAGCGATTCATTATAGAAATGATCCTAACGCAGAATCAAAATTACGCATTCAGAAGGCACTTGATTGGTTAATTACCAATCAAGATTTAAATCACGATGGCATTCCTGGATGGGGGCTGCCGCTTCCTTGGGATGCATTTTCAGATGGCACGATAAATGGCCCCAATCATCCCTATACGATTACTACATCAATGGTGCTTAATGGCTTTTTGGATGTTTTGGATGCGCCAAATGTTATAACTAACGAGCAGAGATATGTAATAAAAGACCTGATAGGTAAAGTCATGGTTCACTGGTGTAATCATTTATGGAGTAAAGGGTATGGTGGTGGATATTTTTGGTATAGTCCTAACTCCTGGGATAATATTTTTTCTATTAACGCGCCCGCTATGTTTTTAGGAAGTATGTCCCGATTTTTTAAGTCTTATGCAGACACCTTGTCACGTTCAGATTATCAACTCGTTGAAAGTAGAGCTGATGACCTAGCTAAAGCTATTGTAGCAACCGTTAAGCTTCGCCATGGGCTTCCTTTTTGGGATTATGATCCAATTCCTAATAAATTTAATAATCGTCAGGTTGAAAATGATCTCGTTCATCAAGTTTATATTTTATGGGGCATTGAGCTCTATCGTAAGAATATAGGTCATGTCAGTTTACCCTGGAGTACTCAGCAAAGCCTGCAGTCGCTCAGAAGTTATTGGTATAATAATTCGCTATACGGTTATCCGCAGGATGAAAAATTAAACCCTAAGTATTCTGCTTTATGGGGTGTTGGTGCCATGATTGCTTTCGAAGCCGTATACGGAACGCATGCAGAAGCTAAGAGGTGTGTTGAATTTCTAGATAAAGCGTACGGTCCATTGCCAGATCTAACACTTACTCCACATCGGGATACTAAAAGACAGCCGTTTTATCCTAGGCAGGCATCGCATGTATTATGGGGTTTATCCTATTACTCTTTTGATAATAATACAGGCAATCGTTAGTTTTTAAAAATGATCAAAGTTTTAGTATATCCTATATTGGTCCTAGTTTTAATCCAGGTACTCATTTTCATTTTTAGCAAACCTAAGAATGCACAGCCTGTTTCTGAAGATAAACTTAGGATAAAACGAATTATTCGATACGTTATCTTTCTTGTGATTGGGCTAGGTGCGTTAACATCCATAAAAGTGTATCTGCAACTTCCGCCAGATTTAGTGACTGATGGAATCACTTCTGGATATTCCTATGAAATTAATGCTGATACGTCTAAGCACTATAACTATCAAATGGAGCAATTTGGTGGTAAAGCAAATGTGGCGGCCATGGATTTTAGAAATTGGGTGCTTTCCTTTTGGCAAGGAAAGCAGCTTGTTTATTCACTACTTACAATAACTGCTGTGTGCGTGTTAATACTCTTACTTGTATCACGCTTAATTCAGTAAGTGCTTAATGTTTAGTACCAGTATCTTGAAGACGTTGGTTTAACTGTGCTATATATAAACTCTTAGGTAAGACAGGGCTGCCTATTGACTCTCTATTTCCATTTCCACGCATTGATGGTGTAATGGAACCTATGACCCAATTTTGTGCTGTAGGAGGATTTTCAATAATCATGCCATCAGCTTTGCAATTCCAAACAACTTGGTTAGCTCCTGCCCATCCATGGCCTGTTCCCATATTGCCACGATCGCGAATATTAATTTCTCCTGTACCTCTGCCTACTCCAGATATGCGAACGTTATCGTAAAGAACACCTACGGACCAACGGTGGTGTGGACCTGTATCTGCGTGAGAGAGTTCAGCGACACAGTCGTAAAATACATTTGGACCTGCTGAAAGTGAGTGCATCACAAAATCATGTCTTCCATTGCGAGCGTAGCAGTGCTGGACGAGAGTTAATTCGCCATCCAGTGCAAATGAATATCTGCGGCCGCCGGTAATTTGAGATATGGGATCGATACATGCACAGTGGTTAATGGTAATCCATTTGCACTGTTTTTGAACCTGCACACAGCTATATCCAAAGTGTAAAGCCATCACGTTACTTACCCAGGAGTTTTCTGCATGAACGAGTTCAATAAAAACCCATCCGTGATTTTCATCGGTTGGATTTTTATATTCTGAATCTCCACGCAAACTTTCTATACCAACTTCATTTACGTAGGTATCGTCATGCTTTGATTGGATAAATCCACCGCCATAGTTTTGATCTAAGGCACATGTTATCGGTGCATCTAGTGTAATATGGTTGTCGTTAATCTGTGTAATAACCCGGCTAAAATATAAGTCTTTAGAACCAGCAGTCCATTGAACAATTTTTCTTCCAGGATGTACTGGGATTTGATCCATATGTAATGCATGGATCCAGGAACCTGTGCTTGGTCTGTGTATAACTACCGTATCTCCAACGTGAAAAGAATCTGTTTTTTCTACATCAAATGATGTGGCACCAACTGGTACATATGGAGAGGTAATAGCTAAGGGAGTAGAGTTAGTGATAGGTTGTGACGTATCTTCTTCATCTTCACTCCGTGCTCTGCGTCTAGAATTTCCTACCGTGATTAAGGAACGCTGAGTTGCCCCTGTTGCCAGTAAAATAGTGCCGTCATCATTAAAACCTTCCCCGCGAAGGACTATGCCGCTTGTTGTAATGTGAAGTGAACCCGAAATGCGGTATGTGCCTTTTTTGATGAGTATCGCGCCACGTTGTCCGGCTTTGTTTGGTTTTAGTTTTGAAACATGATCGATGGCAGATTGTAGAATTTGTGTCGCGTCTGCGTCTGTATGTTCGACGGTATAAACTACACCAGGAGTTGGGAGTGGAACTATGCCACTATGATAACCAACGTGGGAAAAGTCTGGAATCTTATTTCCTAATTGATCCTGTCTATAAACCAAACTTCCATCGCTATTCTGTGCTACCCAAGGTGTTTCAGCTATGCTTATGTTACTAACTAAAAAAGCTGAAATAAAAAGCAGGGGAAAACGCATTTAATTTTTATTTTCTAAATTATGATCAAAGATAACTTGGCTAGAAGTAGGTAAAAGATTCACATTCCAACCACCGCCTAATCCTTCAATTAATGAAACGCTTGCTTTAAGTTGGCTTTGAAGGATGGATAGATAGGACTCGCGGTTATTCAACTCAGAGACTTCTGCCGCAGCAACGGTTGTAAAGTCAACTGTTCCGGCTGCATATTCATTCTGAACGATACGCGAAGCTTCAGAGGCTTCTTTCACAGCTTCACTTTGTATGACAGCTTCTTGCTCTAAGATGCGTAAGCTTGAGAGTTGATCTTCAACTAGTTGGAAAGCGCTTAGAACTGTTTGTCTATAGGTTGCTACACTAGATTCATACGATGCTCTTGAAGCTTCATATTGATCATATTTTTGTCCGAAATCTAATAAAGTATCTGAAGCACTGGCTCCGAGTGACCAAACTCTAAAAGGAGATGTAATTAACTGGCTGAGTGGCGTGCCTTGATAGCCGGTTGAACCAGAAAGAGTGATAGAGGGGAAAAATGCGGCTGTTTGAATTCCGATTTTAGCATTTTGCTCTGCCATGAGTCGTTCTGCGGCTGCTATGTCTGGGCGTCTTTCTAGAAGACTTGCTGGTACACTCAGCGGGGTTATTGGTGTTGTTAAATCTAGGGTAGGTTTAACCGGTATAGATAGCTCTTCTGGAGTTTTTCCTATGAGTACGGCAATTGCATGCTCGAGTTGTGCACGTTGAACACCGACATCAATAGACTGAGCCCTAGCTGCATCAAGTTGCGCTTGAGAAGAAATAACATCTCTGCGTGCTGCAACTCCGACTGCGTATTTATTTTGTGAAATAGTCAGCGTCTTCTGGTAGTTTTCAACAGATATGTCGATCAAGCGTTTTTTCTCATCAAGAATTCTTAAGCCGATATAGTCTGAGGCTAAAGTTGCTTCGGTTGAAAGTCGCGCATTGGCATAGTTGGCGGCAGATGCTTGAGCTGACGCGATATCACTTTCACTTTGTCTGCGTATTTTACCCCAGAAATCAGGTGCCCAAGAAGCGGTAAGTGAAGCACTTGAAACAGAACTGATTAAATTTGTAGACGATTTTGATGCAGTCGATTTTGAATGGTTACTTGAACCGCTGATGCCGGCTGTAGGCAGGAATGTCGTGAAGTCTGAACGTGCGAGTTGTCGTGATTGCTCGTAGTTTAGAGCCAGTGCTTTAAGGCTCTGATTCGAGGTAGCAACTTGTTGTTCAAGTTGGTTTAAAACAGGGTCATTGTAAACTTCCCACCAGGATCCGCGTGGACTATCATCAGAGGGAGATGCTTGTCTCCAGCCCGCATTTTCTTTAAATGCGGATGGTGTTGGGGCTTCCGGTTTTTTATAATTCGGACCAACGGCACAGCCGGCAGTAAGTGCGAGTAATAAAAACGAAAGTGTTTTTTTCTTATCCTTATTTAAAGAGATACCTGTTGAGGTAGAGATCATGCGTAAAAGTTTAAGCTTTAATTTCAGCGGCTACGTGAGGAGCTGAGGATGTGTGCGGTTTTCTTAGGTTTAAAATCCAAGTACGTGCGCGGTCAAAATACAGATAAATAACAGGAGTCGTGTAGAGTGTGAGTAACTGACTTACAATTAATCCACCAACAATTGAGATACCTAAAGGGCGGCGTAGTTCTGCGCCATCTCCTGCACCAATAGCTAAGGGAATCGCTCCTAGGATAGCTGCCATGGTTGTCATTAAGATAGGGCGAAAACGCATGATACAGGCCTGAAAGATAGCGTCTTTAGCGCTCATGCCCTGGGAGCGTTCTGCTTCGATAGCAAAATCAATCATCATGATAGCATTTTTCTTTACAATGCCGATGAGTAAGAAAACACCAATTAATGCAATTAAGCTAAATTCGGTGTTGTATAGTTTGAGTGCTAATAATGCACCTAAACCAGCTGAAGGTAAGGTAGAGATGATCGTGAAGGGATGAATATAGCTTTCATACAGCATGCCTAAAACGACATAGATTGTGATGATAGCAGCTAATATAAGAATAGGTTCATTACTAATCGAATTTTGATAGCTACGTGCTGTTCCTTGAAAGCTGCCATGAATAGAACTAGGCATATGGATTAAGTTTACCTGCCTGTTAATCGCATCAACGGCGTCGCTTAAGGATGCTCCTTCAGCTAAATTAAATGAGATAGTGCCAGCTACGAATTGACCTTGATGGTTTACTGAAAGAGGCGTGATTCCCATTTGGTATTTAGTAAATGCGGACAGGGGAATCATGAGTTCTTTTTTTGTACTAACCGCTTGTCCAGTTGAAGCTGCGCCTTTGCCGGTTGTTGCAATTGCATTCATGCGAGCATTGCGCGCGGAGTCTGTTGCTACGGCTGATGTACTGGTCTTTTTCCCTGTTACAGCAACGGTTCCCGCTACGGCATTACTTGATTGTGAGCCAGAGATGGCTCCACCGGAAGTGCTAACGTAGATATTCTTTAACGAATCAGGATTTTCTGTGAACTGATGCTGAACTACCATAATCACTTTGTATTGATTGAGTGATTCGTAGATTGTCGAAACTTGTCGCTGACCGAACGCATCGTATAAAGTGTTATCTACTTGGCTGGCTGTTAGACCTAGCCGAGATGCGGTATCTCGGTTGATCACTAAATCTTCTTCAAGACCTTTGTCTTGTTGATCTGTGTTTAGATCTTGGAGCACGGGTTCCCTTGCTAATGCATCCATTAATCGAGGAGTCCAGTTACGTAGATCTGCAATGTTGTCAGACTGTAAAGTGTATTGGTACAGAGAATTGCTCTGTCTTCCACCCATATGAATATCTTGTGAAGGTGCTAGATAGAGGTTGGCGCCAGGAATTTGAGCTAATTTTGGACGCAGACGTGTAACAACTTGTTGAGTTGTTTCTTTACGAATAGCGATTGGCTTTAAATCAATATAGATCTGGCCGGAATTACTTCCCCCTCTTGCCCCTCCGATAAATCCAACAGCAGTACGAACAGCAGGGTCGTCCTGCACAAGTGCCATGAATTGTTTTAATTTATCAGACAAACGTTGGAATGAAATACTCTGTTCACCTTGAATGCCTCCGCTTAAGCGTCCTGTATCTTGCTCAGGAAAGAAGCCCGTAGGAATAGTAACATAGAGCCATATATTAATACCAATCGTTACAACTAAAATGGCCATCATGGTTAAACCATGTCGCAAAGCCCAGTGCAGAGTTTTTTCATACACGGCCACGAGTTCATTAAAGAAATCTTCACTCCATTTATAAAACTTTCCTGATTTCGCTTTTAAGTCATGTGGGCGTAGAATAAATGCACACATCATCGGTGTTGTTGTTAGCGAAATAAACATCGAGATAATAATTGCTACGGATAACGTGATTGCGAACTCACGAAACAGACGACCAACAATACCACCCATGAGTAAGATGGGAATGAATACGGCGATGAGCGATAAGCTCATAGCTAAAACAGTAAAGCTCACTTCTTTTACTCCTAATAACGTAGCTTCCATTCGGCTGTAGCCTTTTTCCATGTAGCGAACGATATTTTCCATGACCACAATCGCATCATCGACTACGAAACCAGTAGCGATCGTTAAAGCCATAAGCGACAGATTATCTAAACTGTAGTTCAGTAAATACATGGCACCGAATGTACCAATGAGTGAGATAGGTACCGCCACACTTGGTATCAAAGTAGCCCTGATATCTCTAAGGAAGAAATAAACAACGATAACAACCAGCACAATTGCTAGTCCAAGACTGAATTCTACATCGCGAAGTGATGCACGAATGGTGCGGCTACGATCTACAGCTACTATGAGATTAGCTGCAGGTGGCATAGATGCTTTTAACTGGGGTAGCAGTGCTTGAACTTTATCTACAGTTTCAATGATGTTCGCACCTGGCTGACGTGAGATGACAATAAGTACGGCTGGCTCGCCTGAGGAAAGTCCAAGGCTCCGAGGGTCTTCAACGGAATCAAGGACGTTGGCTACATCGCTAAGACGTACCGCTGATCCATTACGGTAGGCGACAATAAGATTTTTGTATTCTTTAGCAGACCGTGCTTGGTCGTTGCTATAAATTTGCCAATGCGTCTTATCATCTTCGATCGCGCCTTTGGGGCTATTAGCATTCGCAGCAGAAAGTGCTGCTCGGACATCTTCTAGGCCAACGCCATATTTGAATAAAGCGGTTGGATTCATTTCAACACGAACTGCTGGTAATGAACTGCCACCAATACTGACATCACCTATTCCTGGAACTTGAGAGATTCGTTGCTGCAAGATGGTTGATGCAGCATCGTAAAGCTCTCCGCGACTCATCGTTTTTGATGTCATCGCAAGCACAAGTACCGGAGAGTCTGTAAGATTAACCTTACGGTAGTTTGGATTACTACGTAAAGCAGCTGGTAAATCAGCACGTGAAGCACTGATTGCGGCTTGAACATCACGCGCAGCTCCATTGATGTCGCGATTAAGACCGAACTGAAGGGTAATGTTTGTACTTCCAACAGAACTTGAGGAAGTCATTTCTGTGACATCAGAAATAGAGCCTAAGTGCCGTTCTAGTGGAGTAGCCACACTACTGGCCATTGTTTCAGGACTAGCGCCAGCCATAGAAGCCGAAACATTGATAGTAGGGAAATCAACTTGCGGCAGGGGTGAAACAGGTAATTTGAAATACGCAGCAATACCCGCTAACGCTATACCAATCGAAAGTAGCGTCGTAGCGACAGGTCTTTTTACAAATATTGTAGAAAAGTTCACGTTTTGAGTTCCTCTACTTTAACGTGTAGTTCATTGCTTGAGTTTTGGCCGCTCGATATCCGCGCAAACGCAAGGTAGATTACAGGCGTTGTAAAGAGGGTGAGTACTTGGCTAACAATGAGACCGCCAACAATCGTTATACCGAGTGGATGACGCAGTTCGGATCCGGTACCTGTGCCAACCATGAGTGGTAATGCACCAAGTAAAGCGGCCATGGTTGTCATTAATATAGGTCTAAAGCGAAGTAAGCATGCTTGATAGATTGCTTCACGAGGCTTAAGTCCTTCGTTTCGCTCAGCATCAATTGCGAAATCGATCATCATGATGGCATTCTTTTTAACGATACCAATTAAGAGAATGATACCAACAATACCTATGACCCCTAAATCACTTCCTACGAGATTAAGTGCTAGGAGAGCTCCGATACCAGCTGATGGAAGTGTCGAAAGAATCGTGATAGGATGAATGAAACTTTCGTAGAGAACTCCTAAAATAATATACATCACAACAATCGCTGCTAATATTAAGAAGAGTTCATTAGAAAGTGACGACTCAAAGGCGGAGGCAGCGCCTTGAAATAATGTGATCACACTTAAAGGCATTCCCATCTCCAACTCTGTTCTACGTACTGCTGCAACCGCTTCACCTAATGATCCACCTTTAGGTATGTTAAATGAAATGGTATTAGCAGGAAATTGACCGAGGTGATTAATGAGTAGTGGGCTTGTTCGTTCTTCAATATGTGCGATTAATGAAAGGGGGACTTGGCCGCCTCCTGCTGAAGGAATGTAAATTTGATCGAGTGAAGCAGGAGATTTTTGTAAATCAGGACGAGCTTCCATGATGACTCGGTATTGTGTAGACTGAGTAAAGATGGTTGAAACTATTCGCTGACCAAAAGCATCATAGAGCGCGTTATCAATCGTTGCAGCAGTAATACCAAAACGAGCAGCTGTATCTCTATCGATGATTACATAAGCAGAAAGTCCACGCTGAGCTTGATCTGTTGCTACATCGATGAGTTGAGGAACGGTTTTAAGTTTTTCTGTTAATTTACTTACCCACTCAGCAAGGACTTTGGGGTCCGCACATTCTACTATAAATTGATACTGTGTTCTACTCACACGGTCATCAATCGAGAGATCCTGTACGGGTTGCATGTATGCTTGAATGCTGCGAACACTCTGGGTCTCGATAGCGAGACGTCTAATAATCTCACTTGCTGTACTTTTCCTTTCTTCGCGAGGCTTAAGATTAATAAGCATTCGCCCTGTGTTTAAGGTCGCATTGGTACCATCTACTCCAATAAAAGATGAAAGACTTACTACATCAGGATCTTTTAAAATGGCTTCTGCCATAGCGTCTTGGTTTTTAGCCATCGCTTGGTAAGAGACACTTTGGGGGGATTCTGTGATAACTTGGATGAGCCCCGTGTCTTGTACAGGAAAGAATCCTTTCGGTGTGAATACATAGAGTAAAGCTGTAACACCGAGGGTTCCTATCGCTACATAAAGAGTTAATTTTTGATGCTCTAAAACCCAGTCTAACGCTTTAGCATATTTAGCAATCATTGCATCAAACCAACCGGCTGCCTGTTTGCTCCACTTAGGTTCGCTTTCTACAGGTCTGTGCTTAACGAGTTTAGCGCACATCATAGGAACAAGCGTGAGAGAAACGACTGCCGAAATTAAAATCGTTACTGCTAACGTAATTGCGAATTCACGGAATAGTCTTCCAACAACATCTCCCATGAAAAGTAGTGGAATAAGTACGGCTATGAGTGAGATGGTAAGAGAAATAATAGTGAATGCGATTTGCTCTGAACCTTTTAAAGCTGCTTCCAGAGGGGAGTCGCCTTGCTCAACATAACGAGCAATGTTCTCAATCATAACGATCGCGTCATCGACAACGAAGCCTGCAGCAATCGTGAGAGACATGAGGGATAAGTTATTTAAACTAAAACCTAACAAGTACATAACAGCCAATGTACCAACGAGTGAAAGAGGTACGGAAAGGCTTGGGATGATGGTTGCAGGAATGTTACGTAAGAATACGAAAATAACTAAAACAACGAGAATGACTGCTAGCGTAAGTTCGATTTCAACATCATGAACGCTCGCGCGAATTGTGTTTGTTCTATCGGTGAGGACCGTAACATCAACAGATGGGGGCAGTGACTCCTTTAATGCAGGGAGTAGTTTTTGTATATTTTCAACAACACTAATAACGTTAGCTCCCGGCTGGCGTTGAATGTTTAAAATAAGTGCTGGAGTCCTGTTCATCCATGCTCCTAGCTTCATGTTCTCTGGAGCGTTTTCTACAGTAGCGACATCTTTGAGTCGTACGGCTGATCCGTTACGGTAAGCTACGACTAGATTTTTGTATTCTTCCGGACTTTTTAACTGATCGTTTGCATTGATTGTAAATGCACGTGTTGGTCCATCAAAATTTCCTTTAGCGGTATTAACATTACCGTTGTTGATTGTTGTTCTCAGGTCATCGATGTTGAGACCGTAAGAAGCGAGTGCCGAAGGATTGAACCTTACACGCATGGACTGTCTTTGACCGCCGCCAATACTAACAAGTCCAACGCCGGGTAATTGAGATAATTTTTGTGCAATACGTGTATCAGCTAGGTCTTGTACTTCAGTAAGCGGAAGTGTTTTTGAAGTTAACGCTAGTGTGAGAACAGGCGTATCAGCAGGGTTTACCTTCGCATAAATAGGTGGTGCAGGTAAATCGCTAGGAAGTAAATTTCCAGCAGCATTGATTGCTGCCTGAACTTGTTGTTCGGCGACATCTAAGCTCAGATCTAGTCCAAATTGCAGTGTTATAACAGAAGCACCTGCTGAACTTGAGGATGACATTTGTTTCAAACCAGGCATCTGACCTAGCTGTCTTTCAAGTGGTGCCGTGATAGAAGACGTCATGACATCCGGACTTGCTCCAGGATATAATGTCTGAATCTGAATTGTTGGGTAATCAACCTCTGGTAGTGCGGACAGAGGTAGGAATCGGTATGCGACTACTCCCACGATGAATATCGCTGCCATAAGCAGCGTCGTAGCAACAGGTCGTTGAATAAAAATACGAGAGGGGTTCATCTTTGGAGTATCCTTTAAGGAATACTTACGATTGCTGCTGGATTATTCTGGCTTAGAAGGAGAGCTAGGTCTTTCAGGGCGTTGGGAGCCTTTTTCAGAAGGACTCCATTTGGATGGAGAGCCGTCTGCGTTTTTACGTCTGCCACGTTTTCCTGCCCAAGGTGATGCTGGAGCTGGAATATCAGGTGCTGCTTGAACAAGCACCATGGCTCCATCTCTAAGCTTGTCTGCTCCATCTGACACAACTCGTTCACCAACTTTAAGACCTGAAGTAATAGCAACTCGTTCACCTTCTGTTGAGCCAAGCGTTACGGGTCTTGCTGAAGCCGTATTGTCTTCATTGACTACATAAACGTAGTTGCTTGTTTGGCTTCTTTCAATCGATGACGTAGGTATGACGATATCCTGTGATTCTGTGTCTAAAAGCATACGTACGTTTACGAATTGATTTGGGTACAAAGAATCGTCTTCGTTTGAGAATACTGCTCTTAACTTAAAGGTACCTGTTGTTGTATCGATTTGGTTGTCTATGTTTTCTAGCGTACCTGTAGCTAGTTTGTTAGTCAGTGTTCTGTCGAAAGCTTCTACGGGAATTTGATCACCTGAACGTAGTCGTGCTGAAACTTTAGATACGTAGTCTTCTGGTAGTGTGAAAACAACGGTGATAGGTTTAACCTGAGTAAGAGCTACAATTCCATTGGTGTCATTAACAGTAACATAATTACCAGCATCTACTTGGCGTAGGCCAACACGACCGCTTACAGGTGCAGTAATATGGCAGTAAGTAATATTGAGTTTTGCACTATCTATGAGTGCTTGATCCGCCTGAACTAGTCCCGAATATTGATTAACTAATGCTTGTTGAGCATCTACTTGCTGTTTAGCGATAGAATCTTGTTTGGCTAGCGCTTGATATCGTTCGAGATCTAACTGGGCTTCTTTAAGCTGGGACTTTGCTTGGAGGAGTTGTCCTTCTGCTTGGTGTAAGGTGTTTTCATAGGGACGAGTGTCGATGAGGGCGATTAGGTCACCTTTGTTAACGAATTGTCCTTCTTTAAAATTTACGCTGAGGAGTTGTCCACTGACTTGCGTGCGAAGGGTAATGTTTGCTGAAGGTACCACGGTACCGAGTGCTGGTAAGTAGACATTTAAGTTTGCTACTTTAGCCGTTGTTACAAGCACAGGCATGGCTCCACCGCCTGGACCGAAACCAAATTTGCGTCGACCGCCACCTGGCCCCTGTTGGTCACTTGTATTAACATGGTTAACCCACCAAATAGATCCTAGAATAAGGAAGACAGTGCCTCCAACGATCCAGAGTGCTCCTGATTTTTTGCGAGGTTGAGTCGTGGTTGAGTGAGATTCCGAAGCGCGTTCGTTGTTCATGAATTGCAGCGTGGGTTTTTAAGAAAAAGGGTACCTAGAATAATGAGCACCCCATAAGGGGTGCTATGGAGGTAGACGAAAATGGCACTAATAAGTGACAAATTCTAGCCAGATTCTTGTTCCCTTTTAATACCTGCTTCTAAACTAAGCTGTGATTCGAACCCGGAGGATAATGGTTATATATAAGTTATTTATAATAAACAACTTATATATAGATCTATAGGGTTTTCTCCCCTAAGTCGCTATTAATGGATTCGTGAGAATTGGCGCTGAATTTCTTCCAGCGAAGCCCCTTTAGTCTCAGGTACCATGATTTTTACCCAAATGAGCTGAAGTACCATCATGAAACAGAATAGTAAAAAGATGAGATGTGCAGGTAATGCCTCGACCATGATAGGGAAAAAGGTAGTAAGAAGCGCAGCAAATACCCAGTGGGTAGCACTTCCAAGCGCTTGGCCTTCTGCTCTGGCTCGATTTGGGAAGATTTCAGAAATGAAAACCCAGATAACAGTGCCTTGGCCTACGGCATGGGCTGCGATAAATGCAAAAATGCAGGTTGGAACGATCGTAAAGTGATGGGTATAGAATGCCCAAGAGCATAAACCTAAGGAAGCGATATAACCAAAAGAGCCAATATAGAGTAGGGTAC
>Ga0007837_1000034_pt1 | contig 21238 bp, 19 predicted proteins | sample CryBogCBE31Jul07_FD_71226 | JGI IMG/M metagenome (GOLD analysis project Ga0007837, IMG submission 71226) | Freshwater microbial communities from Crystal Bog, Wisconsin, USA - CBE31Jul07 | ecosystem: Environmental > Aquatic > Freshwater > Lake | place: Crystal Bog, Wisconsin, USA | collected... | reverse complement strand
CGCCACTTCTACAGGAGCTACAGGTTACACAGGTTACACAGGTTACACCGGTTACACAGGTTACACCGGTTCTCCAGGTTACGCCACTTCTACAGGAGCTACAGGTTACACAGGTTACACCGGTTATACTGGTTCTCCAGGTTACGCCACTTCTACAGGAGCTACAGGTTACACAGGTGATACAGGACCAACTGGTTATACTGGTTATACTGGTGACACAGGTGATACAGGACCAACTGGTTATACTGGTTATACTGGTTATACTGGTGACACAGGTGATACAGGTTACACTGGTTATACTGGTTATACTGGTTACACTGGTGATGTTGGCAATACAGGCGCTACTGGAGCTACAGGTTACACTGGTTACACTGGACCGAAAGGATTTACTGGTTATACTGGAAATACCGGCGCAACAGGTCATACTGGTGCTAAAAGTAAGCATGGTCATAGAGGAGAACGAGGACCGAAAGGTGAAAATGGTGAGAGAGGTGAAAAAGGAGAAAAAGGAGAAAAAGGAGATGCAGGTGAAAGAGGGCAGAGAGGATACCAAGGAGAAAAAGGAGAAAGAGGAGAACCGGGACATCGAGGTGAAAAAGGAGAAAAAGGTGAAAAAGGTTGCAGAGGAAACAATGGAATAAATGGCATCAATGGATTAAATGGAATTAATGGTAGAGATGGCGAAAACGGTCTAAATGGCGCAAATGGTAGTAATGGGGCAGATGGAACACGGATTTTTATAATTAAGATTCCCACCAATTCAGAAAGCTTTGTAATAACAAAATTAATAGAAGATAAATATGGTATTACTCCTAAACCATTTGATATAGTAATAGACCAAAACACAAATGGTATATTCGAATATAGCTAAAATAGTAATAATATTTTCTTCTTTATAGTCATAAAGTACTATGAGTGGTATTCTCTATCGAGGAGTTTTTGTGCCTGGTACAACAGATTATGCAATTAATGACCAGGTAGTATCTCCTGTCGACAACAACTCATATATTTGTATCAATACTGGGAGCGGCGCTGGAGATCAAGATCCTAGTGTTAACAATGTCTACTGGCAACTATTTGCAAACGGTGGACCTACAGGTCCAGCAGCTTCTACTATAAGCTATCAGGGCGTTTTTACGCTTGGTAAAGGATATGCATTCAATGACCAGGTAGTATCTCCTGTCGACAACAACTCATATATTTGTACCAACCCGGCTGGCAGCGCTGGAGCTCAAGATCCCAGTATTGCTGGCGGTGACTGGACACTATTTGCAAACAGCGGAGTTACAGGACCTGTAGGTGCACCTTATGCTATACGATATTTAGCATTTTTTGCACCTGTTTTAATATATTCACTCCATGACCAGGTAATATCTCCTCTTGACAACAACTCATATATTTGTACCAACCCGGCTGGCAGCGCTGGAGCTCAAGATCCTAGTCTTAGTAGTGATTGGGCATTATTTGCAAGCGGTGGGCCTACAGGTCCTACAGGTTATACTGGCGATATAGGTTCCACTGGTTACACTGGTGATATAGGACCAGCCGGACCAGCCGGACCAGCAGGTCCAACGGGGGCTATCGGTCCTGCGGGACCCCAAGGTGTACAAGGAATTCCCGGAAGTTTTGCTGGAAAAGGAGATACCGGGGCTATGGGTCCCCAAGGCCCTCAAGGTCCCCAAGGTCCCCAAGGTCTGCAAGGAGCTCCCGGATATAAAGGTGATAAAGGTGATAGAGGTGATAGAGGTGATAGAGGTGACCAAGGTTTAATGGGGCCTAAAGGAGACTCTGGAAGAGACGGCAGCAAAGGTGATCCTGGAAGAGATGGTCCAATGGGACCAGTAGGCTCGATGGGTCCAGCAGGACCCATGGGCTTACCTGGTAAGGATGGTAGAGATGGGAGTGATGGTACAGATGGTCGTGATGGTAAAGATGGTAGGGATGGAGCACAAGGTCCTCCGGGACCAAGAGGAGACCAAGGGTTACAAGGAATTCCCGGTACGGCAACTAACCAAGGAGCTCAGGGACCAGTTGGACCGCCGGGTCCTCAAGGACCGAAAGGAGACGTAGGCATTCAAGGAGTACAAGGTAATCCAGGAGTTATGGGTCCTATCGGATATACTGGTCCTGCTGGTCCGGCTGGTCCACAAGGCGTAAAAGGAGACCAAGGAATGCCTGGTAGTTTTGCTGGAAAAGGAGATACTGGACCACAAGGCCCTCAAGGTCCCCAAGGAATTCCAGGTACCTCAGCTGCTCAAGGAGATACTGGTCCTACAGGCGCCAAAGGTGATACAGGGTACACAGGTCCATCTGGACCAACAGGTCTTAAAGGTGATACAGGGTCCACAGGTCCACAAGGAATTCCCGGAAGTTTTGCTGGAAAAGGAGATACTGGTGATACAGGTGCCAAAGGTGATACAGGGTCCACAGGTCCACAGGGAATGCCCGGTACTTCGGCTGCTCGAGGAGATACTGGTCCTACAGGTGCCAAAGGTGATACAGGGTCCACAGGTGCCAAAGGTTATACAGGGTACACAGGTCCCGCAGGTCCCGCGGGTCCCCCAGGTACCGCAGGTACCGCAGGGGCAAATGGTGCTGTAGGTCCCGCAGGTGACACAGGACCCACAGGTCCATCGGGAATAGTTAATAATACGCTATCAACACAAATTGTTATTGCAACACAACATTTTTACTCTTTGTCTTATTCAGTTTTGGCTCCAGGGTCTGTTGGTTCGTTTAATATTACTAATAGCGATATATCAACATTATTAAATGGATACTATACTGTTTTTATATCACTAGGAGCAGAAGTCAACTCACGCGGCACTAATTCAACATATGGTAACTGGACATTATATGTAGCATATACGTCCAATAATCCTGTTGCAATTTTTACGAAAAACGCTGCTTCTGACGGCGTAGACGTTATCCAGAGTGATAGTTGGGATGGATTGATGTTTAGTGGTCTTCCAACATCTGATGACTATACTTATTTAGTAAAGCTTACCGTAATAAATGCACTCGTATAAATTAAAATAACAAAAATAAGAATATTTACCAAATTTTTTATATAAAAGATTTAGTAAATACGTAAAATTATAGACCAATTTTAATAACAAATGATACGTATAATATAAATTGTATACATAAATCAATTATTTTCTTCCGTATAGTCATAAAGTACTATGAGTGGTTACACGGGTGCTACAGGCTCAACTGGTTACACTGGCCCTACATGTTGCGGACAGCCTTCAAGCTCAGGATGTTGCACACGGCCTTCATGTTGCTCAGGGTTAATATCTTGTCCTGCAGGACCTCAAGGCAGAGATGGAATTAATGGTAGAGATGGAGTGCAAGGACCAATGGGTCCTGCGGGGGCAGCTGGACCAGCTGGGCCTGCCGGTTCTGGAGCACCTGGTCCTATGGGTCCTATGGGTCTGCAAGGACCTGCTGGACCAGCTGGTTCTGTTGGAGCTCAGGGTAGTCAAGGGCCTCAAGGTATTCCCGGTGACAGAGGAGATGTAGGACCGCAAGGTTCCCAGGGTCCTCAAGGACTACAAGGTCCTCAAGGAATACAGGGATTAATTGGTCCTACTGGACCCGCTGGCGTTAATGGTTTAATTGGGCCTCAAGGTGTTCCAGGTCAAAAGGGAGATCAAGGTGATATAGGACCCACGGGTCCTCAGGGAATACACGGTATCTCAGGTATTCAAGGTCCACAGGGTCCACAGGGAGTAAGAGGTTATACTGGACCCGTAGGACCTCAAGGACAACCCGGCATGGATGGTCAACCAGGTCTACCTGGTCAACCGGGCCAAAACGGCCTTCCCGGTTCGATTGGTCCACGTGGCCATGATGGTACGGTAGGTCCTCAAGGTCCTCAAGGTCCTCAGGGCGATACAGGTCCTGGTTGGAATCCTGACAATGTAGAAGTTACTATGTTATCGGCACAGAATATTGTGTCGAATTCATTTATTACACAAGCGACTACTCTTAGAATTATAAATCCCACGCCAGATGGTGAGATACCCCAACAAGTCAGTGGCACCTTCAGTAATATAACACTTAATAACCCAGGATATCTTATTGGCTGTATTTATACAGATAAATCAACACCGACGGGTGATGCAACTTCTGGCGGAACCATTGGATCTAATTTTGCCAGTGGGTATAGTTGGAACATGGCTGGGAACTATGTATCAGAAACTGGCATCTGGTGGACGGTCTGGAATGACAAGCTACTTCCTTCATCGGATGGCCAGGATCTTCCTCCTAGCATAAACTACCCAATATCAATTACAATTCTGAATAATGGTACAGAGAACCCATCACTACAAATGATGACTTCAGCTAAAACGGCAGTATATCGATTACGTCTTACAGCTTTAAGTAACTACGATATAACATAATATTTTGAAGTCTAATCATAATCAATTATTTTCTTCTGTATAGTCATAAAGTACTATGAGCACCGGTCCTCCAGGTCCTCCAGGTCCTCCAGGTCCCCCAGGTCCTCCCGGATATCCTGGACCACAGGGTATTCCGGGATATGCAGTTGCTAAAGGTGATAAAGGCGATTCTGGTAGAGATGGTCCACCTGGACCTCCGGGAATGCAAGGACCTATGGGATTACCGGGTCCTCCTGGAAGAGATGGGTGTGATGGAACAAATGGTCGTGATGGTAAAGATGGCAGAGATGGAGCGCCAGGACCAGTTGGACCACCTGGTGCTAAAGGAGATCAAGGATCTCCAGGAATTCCCGGTAGTGCAGCTAACCAAGGAGCTCAGGGGCCACAAGGCCTTCAAGGTCCTCAAGGACCACAAGGTTCTATAGGTCCTCAAGGTATACAAGGAGTTGCAGGCCCCGCTGGCCCTATAGGTCCTGCGGGTCCGGTGGGCCATATAGGTCCCGCAGGTCCTCAGGGCGATATAGGTCCATTAGGTCCGATAGGTCCATTAGGTCCGATAGGACCACCTGGCCCCGCAGGTCCCCAGGGCGATATAGGAGTGACAGGAGTTCAAGGTGTTCAGGGTCCACAAGGACCTGCTGGGCCACAAGGTATTCCTGGAATAGATGGTCTTGGATACACAGGTCCCACAGGTGACACAGGTGCCACAGGTGACACAGGTGCCACAGGTGCCACAGGTGCCACAGGACCACGCGGTGCTACTGGCTTAAATGGTACAAACGGCTCAGCAGGTCGGGACGGCGCTCAAGGCCCGCAAGGAGATATAGGTCCCAAAGGTGACACAGGTCCCGTAGGTCCTCAAGGTGAGATTGGCTCTCAAGGTGACACTGGCCCTGTTGGGACAATAATTGATGAAACTACTGATGTAACTGTACACAGTTTGATAAGTAGAGACTACATACGCTCAGAGTTTAGAGTAGAGATGCCATATCTTAAATTCAATCCTTCAACTTATAATCCTGTTGTTTTAGAATATTACTCAGGCACCCTGGACGCAACTTCCGACCCGCCGTTTTTTATTACATTTGGACCCACATTTACAAAAGACTGTACAGTAACAGTAGCCGTAACACGAAACAGTAGTAATACTAGATACATTAAAAACATGTTAATGTTTGAAGGAGTGTACAGCGGAACAACACTAACGGGATATACAGTTAATTCGGTAACACTTGAAAGCGTAACAGCTGGTCTGGAGGCGGATATAACCCTTAAGGGGAATGCGACATCGGGGGTAAGATACGCTCTACAATATGATAATGGGATTACTACCCTTCCCGTGAATGCTGGATATACTTATTATATGACAGTTATGCGCTCCGTCTTCTCATAGTTATAATATAACAGCTGTAAATAAATAAAATATTATCTCAATAATCTAAACTTAAAGAGTAATCATTATATCATATAAATGCTATGGGTAAATAATAATTTATTAAAATATCAAAAGTTTCGTGATATATTTCGTGAAACTTTTGATGGAACTTTTTTAGACTTATCTAAAGTATCTCCTTCTCAACTTGCAAATGAAGTTGATTCAATTATTAACCATCATACAAATTGCTGTGTTTTTCTTGGATACCTAGAACCAGGTTGGATGCTTGAGTCTTCTCATCAAACACGTATACGAAAACTATTTCGTAAATTTCCAGTCGCTATAACAACTCACTTTATAGAAAGTCTGCCTTTTTCATGGAAAAACGAAATTGATACCTTTTACACAGATGCCCCTTTAAATAAGAATGGAAAAGCCAACTCTGTCAACAATGGTAGTTCTATACAAGAGTAATCTAAGCTTTGATACGACAATTCTTGCAAATGTAATTCCACTGAATGACTCTATTATTAAAGTAGAGAAACGAGGCGTAGTAAAACGCGGACAAAGTAAACGTGACCTTATTAAACGTCGTTCTAAGAAAGAACCATCTTCAAATTCAACTGGATTCTGTCATAACTCATTAACAATTGTTATGATGAATGATGGCGATGGCACACTGCCAAACAAGGAAATTACTATTAAAATATTTCAGAATGGCGTATTTCATATGACGGGTATTTTAGACGAGCGCTATGATATTTGCTCAATTCGTATTCTTACTGAAACTCTTTGGAATAATTGTCGTGAATCATTTAAAACAATTCCTGATAAGATGGAAATTTTGAATCGACGAGTTGTTTTGATGAATTATACTACAAAGCTTTCTTCAAATAATACAGTTGCTCGCGAAGTATTGCATAATAGTATTCGAAATGCAATGCTTGAAAATATAGTATCTCATTATGACCCAGATGTGTACCCAGGTGTTAAAATTTGCATAGGGAAAAATAATTGGACTGCAAAGGTATTCCGGACAGGAAAGATTATTCTAACTGGTATTGTAAGTCCAGAAGATTGCAATGAACTTATTTCACAGTTGCTTTCTCTGTTTGAGAAGGTGCTGCCGCAAAAGCCGTCACTAGAACATACGTCAGATACAATTGACCGACCTGTAGCGCGCTCAGTAAGCAAAGCCAAGTAAAAATAGCTGATGGACTACTTACGTTTTGCCATAGATTTGAGTATAGAGCCACGGCGCCGCCCACCACGAGAAGAATGCTTGCTGTTCCGCCTCCTATGAGTCCGTTTATTACTGCGTCCATTCTTTGCTTTACGTGAACGTTTTGTTCTACGTCCTCCTTTCGTAGGTGTAGGGTCAAATGGTTGTGCGCTCATTAACTTATCTCCAACTGCATTTGCCCGAAGTTGATTGAGATTATCTACATTTTTTATGTGCACATCTGCATATGAAACTCCTTTAATTGTGCCTCCTTCTGGAATTTTGGAAATACTTGCATTTAAATTTATTGGAGGAGCTCCGCCACCCTTTTGGCCTGCACCCATAGCCTTAGCAGTTGCAGCTAATTGGGCATTCGCAGCTTGTGTTTTTGCTACCGCTGCTTCTAATGCACTTCCTTGAATATTTTGAACACTTGGTAATTGTAAAGCCGGAGCTTCTGGAATTATTTGTCCGCTCGCTAGAGTTGGCATCTTAATGTATTACGCAGAAATAAGGAAAATGTCATCGTTAACTTCGATTCAGATTCAGGCGCTTGTTCGTGATATGGATGCAAGCATTCGCCGTAATCGTGCACTAAAAGATTCCGATATGGCAAAATATGAGGAGAAGATGATTGACGAAAATAAAACTCTTTTCAATGAGTTTCCTACTGTTTTTTATAAGCATCTTGAAGGAAAGTTAGATGGAACTTTCTTTGAAATGCTTAAGCTAAGACATAAGATGGATAAGGGTGAACTAACAGAAGATGAAGCTTCACGTATTATTGGACAAAAGTTATATGATATATATGTGGCTCCAATCATTGACAACAAGCCTGCTGAGAAGCCTTTGAGTTATTCTGAATATTATAAGCAGTTTGATACAAATGCCAGTGACAAGTAGAAGTCTTACTGTTGGGCATGTTTCTGGCGCAGGTAAAAAGGCTCCTTCAAATCTAAAATGGGATGTTGCTAAGCAAACATTAATAAACCCGAGTTGTGATTGTAGAACTGTAGTTCAGCAGTGCATTGGAATGTTTCCTATTCCGACTCAACCAAGTTATGGAAATGCAGTTTGCGATGGTTCAACATGTTATTCTTCACTTATACCAAGCATAAATGGTTTAGAAATTAAAGCAATACCGAATACAGTGTATACACTATCTAACTATAGTGGTAGTATTGTTTTTGTTGTAAACTGTGGTACAACTATTGTTAACTGTGATGCTGCATATGCTGGTGTAAGTACTACTTTATTTTCAATTTCTGCAGGAAGTGCTTTTGCATTTGGCATATTATTTGGAGGCGTAGATGTTACATTCACATTTACTTAAACTCAGTGCGCAATTCCATGAGAAGCTTACCAAGTTTATTTTGACCAGGCCATTTTTCAGGGTGTTTGGATTTTTCAGATGTTTCTGATGTTCCAATTCCCCAATATTTCTCTCTTGCGTTTGCAAGGCCAATCATTCTCTCATCAGTTTCCTGAAGTTTCTTATTTAACTCAGGATGTTGAACAAACTTAGCACGAACTCCTGTTTTCATAACTTCATCTCGTTTAGCATCCCAAACTTCTTGGACAAACCCTTTCACCTTTTTTCCGAGAGCCTTTGATGCCTTTGCTGTCTTTGCTTTCAAAATCTTTTCATATATTTCATCGTCTTTGAACTCTTTTGCCTTCATCGCTTGATAGTAATGTACTACTGTCGGATACGACACACCATCAACGTCAATCCGGTATTCGGACATATTGCTGAGAAACCTGTACTCACCTTTGCTTTCATCAGCTCCGTGAAATAAGACTGGAGGAGGTCCATTGCTTTCAGTGGGTTTATGGAGTTTACGCTTCTTTGGTTTTTCCTCGGTCTTAGACTCTGTAGTCTCTCCCATCTCTGTGGGTTCAGGTCCATTCTCAGGCGTTTCACCAACTTTTTCGTCATTAACTTCTTTATTTGAAGAACGTTTAAACACGAATATACGATTTAGAAATGAGAATGTTTGTTGCTCTTGCGTAAGAGTAATTCCAGTTTGTGAAGAGTATACTTCTGAGAACAACTTGCTCTCTTGAAGTTCCCAACCATACTCTTCCAAGATAGATGTCACCTTCTCAAATGGAACAAGATATTCAATTGTGGGGCGGTCAAAGCTTTCCAAGTAGACTTTTACAGGCATACCAAATTCTTCAGGCCAGCTTTCACGGTCGTCATACTCTTTCGTATACTCACCACTTACTTGCTTTTCACTTCCAAATAGATATGTTTTACGTCCAGCAAGTAACGAATATATGGATTGCCCATCTGAACATGTTCCAAAGAAAACATCCTTTCCATACTTTTGAAGATTTTTTGCGAATGCTCTAAATATTTCTTCAGTCTCACACGCATAATGAAGTGCAAATTGACATGAAATTGCATCAAAAGATTTAACGTTCTCAAATTGAGATAAATACTCAGTAGGCGCAGTTTCTTTACCTGTAAGAAATGGCATATATTTGTCATCCTGCTCGAAGAGAGGATATACAGTCATATCGCCATGTAGAAATAAACAGGGTGGTAAATAGTCATGTGGGTGTTTACGCTTATCCATAATATAGCGTACTGCAGAACCCTGTGTTGGCGAAGTAATATTTGATTCCGAAATATCAACTCCTACAACTTTTGAAGGGCGAACACGTTTCCATTTATTCAAGTCTCCGGCTCGTCCTACCGCTAGTTCTAGTAATATGTCATCCTTTTTGATACACTGCTTGTAGAGGTCATCCTTTATTCGATTATGAAAGTCATATACGTCATTGAATATACGACTCCCACGCTTTAGGTCATCGCGATAGTACATATCATCTTCATATGTATCATCTGGCGGAACACTAACAAATTTACGAATCATGTCTTCTGTTACGGGTACATGCATAGATGTCCAAATCGAGTTAGCAGTGGCAATATCATTGCCATATTGTGGCTCACGTAGAACACGATATTGATATGTCTTGTCATAGCGTGTACGCAGAATTGTCCAACGGCGAGTTTCTGTATCAAATGCACACTCTACAATTGTATTGTCTTCTACTCTATTTCCAGTGGAATCTACTGTTAAATTTTTATCATTTGTGGCAACTAGAACCTGGTATGCGTCTGGGTCACGTGGAACAGTTGGTTGAAATACTGAAGGAACACGAGTATTTGTTTCTGCCACTTTTTGCAAATCTTCTGGAAGTTTACGAGGAACATACTCACCTGTCATAGTCTCACGAGGATACACAATGTCTTCTCCAGGAGTACGCGATACGTATAGTTCACCCTTTTTTGCCTTTACCTTTAAAACTGGGTCAAACGTATCTTCTGCAGAAATCTTGATGAGAAAGTCGATTGTGTTAAGCTGAGGAGGTTTCCATTTATAAACGCGAAGCCATGTCTTTCCTTTACGGTCGCTTGATGGAGCTACCGATGTATTGCGAGGTGTAAAGATAAGACCATCTGTTTCATATTCAAATTTCATATCTAAAAGTGTTTGAATACAATCTTCCATTGCCTGACCATCGCCTGCAAGAAACAGCTTTGTTTCAATTCGTAGTTGATTGAGCGAAGGAGTCATACGAAACTTAGTGCGTAGGTCATCTACGAATAAACGAGCACAACCTAGTCGTGAATTTAGTGGATTTTTTAGTGTATCTTCATCACTCTTCATAAGTGGCATACCACGTGTATCGCGTCCACGAAAACGATACACATCAAATATACAGAAAAGCTGTTTGTCTGCAATATATTCACCATCAATAAAATCACCTGAATTTGAATCATCAATTGCTGTAATTCCAGTCCATGTTACTTGCAGAGAAGGTGTCACCATAATAAGTCGTCTATCACGAGCAATATATAGACCTGCGCGTTGTCCGTCTGCTTTGTTTGTAACTGTATAATCTTTGAGAATATTGTGAGGATTTTGTGCATTCAAATGTCTACGTGACATCGTAACCGGATTCAGAAATACATTAGATGTCATTTTGAACTCCTGCTGATAACGATGAATATCTGAAATAGGAAGAAGAAATGGCGTTTGATAATATGCCTGTGAAATAGTTGTCATAATTTTGAAAAGGTCATCTACAATCAATTTATTGTCAATTGCAGATGCCTTATTATAAAACTCAATTTCAAGCTCATATGTATGAGTTTGCTTAAGCATGTCACGAATACTCTGCTTAGAATTCATTGGACGTGTTTTGGTCATTGAGAAATCAATACGGAATAGCTCAGACGGAGTTATAAATGAGCGTCTATGAATCATACGAATATGACCTTTAGGGTCACTTGGGTTTCCTTCCCAGTCTTTACGAAGTGGTTGCTCCGACCTAAGTGTAAACCTTGCAGACGCTTCTGCAACATCGATTATATCCTTTTTTCCAATTGACCCTTCGAAGTATCTTTGCTTTTTCTCGACTTCAAGTGGAATCTCCTTGAATGAATTGTTGATACATAATTTATGAATATTTTGTGCTCCATCTATGATAACACGTATGCCATCTCCGTATGAAATGGAAAGTCGGTGCTCCTCAATTTGACTACCAATTGATAATGTTTGAATTGACCTAAGGATACGGTCTGCTACATCCTTGGTTTGAATTTTACCCGAAAGCAATTTGCATTCTAACTCTGCTTTTGAGTCTCTTTTCGCTATATCAACGAAGGATACCAACTCACTCGCAACTTGCGTAGTGATGATATTATCCATACTGTTATATTTTATATTGGATTAAAACCAGTCCATTTTCAACATGTATAACTGTTATATTTGACTACGTAAAAACATTTGGATATACAACTTTCACGGGTGGTAGGAGTACACGCAGTTAATCATGAACCATACGTTCATACGTCTTACGAGTCTTCATATCTTCATCCATGCGCTTACGTTGGTCTAAGCAAAAAAGAACATACCGTTCTACTTCTGCTAATGTTTCATTGCTAAGAGAATCTGCGGAAACAAGTACACCATTTTGTGTTTTTGTTACCTGAAGTTCATCCTTTTTCATAATATTGTAAATCTGCTTATGCTCATTTACTTCGAGCTTATCAATATGGTCTTTGAGCATCTCAAGCTTTGAGCGAGGAAACATCGCCATTTTCTAAACTACTCTCAGTCTGTCTAAGCTTTCTCTTCTTTGGCTTTTCTGTTTCTGTTGCAGTAGTGAGAATTTGCTTTACATCTGAGGGCAATTGTGATGTCAAAATTTTATCAAGCGAGTCAGATGTAGCGGCTAGAAGTGGTAGTTCAACTGGTGATGCTACTTTGGATAAAAGTTTTGCTACCACGATAATATCGCGGTCTTGTTGCTTGAAGCTTGACCCAATTACTTCAAATTCAATAACTTCGTCCACCTTTACACTTTCGAAATCAGCATTTCCAATATGTAGGTCACGAGGAATCAAAATCTTAATAGGCGGTGTCTCAGCATGAATACCGACCTTGCTTCGAACGGTTACTGGAGCCTTGAAAATCTGCCCTGCATGAGGCATGCAAACATCTGCCTGAAATTCTACATCATAGTCTACACCTCCTTTGATATAGTTTGTGCGACCGAGAGAATAGTTTACGATTGTAATACTATTTCGCTGAATAAACCCCTCAGCAGAACACTTTCCTTCAAAATTCATCTTGAGTTGCGCTAGAATTGATGCTTGCATGTTCCTCTGTAGGAACTTTGAATAAATGTGAACTTTCTTTGTCATTGACCGTCTTTCGAATAGAGAGTCCATTTGTTATACTTATAGTTTTACGCTGTGTAATTCCATTTCCGAGATAGCAAAAAATCTATTTTTGTTTGTATTTAGTCTCCGGTGTATCCAAATCCTTTGCTTGTTGTCGGACGTTTTCCATGCTCGTCGCATTGGATATAACTAGGACCCTGTAAGTACTCTTCCATAATTTTTGATTTAGAGCAACAGTGACCGTATGTAGGAATATAGATTGGAGCTGGGGTTTTCACAAAGAGAAAATCTGTATTTGTGCCTTTTGGAAGCACCCACTTCTTTGTCGCAGGGTTCCACTTTCCATTATGGGATTTGATTTCATCTTTAACATCAAATGTCCCGCCTGAAAGTTCGATTGAATCGTCGCTAAGTATTTTGATTGATACCTTCATTCTGTCTTCTTCCCACTTAGATTGGAGCTAATAAATCCGTTTTATCTAAAACGAATAGACTTTTGGTATTGTGCTTAATAATAAAATGAATGATATAGATGTAACAAAACTTCGTATTAAAATTCCGCATCATGTTAAAACTGACTGGACATGTCCTGAATGTGACTCATACTATGAAAGTATTACTCCTTGCATAAACCATGAAGATACTTGTCCTAGTCTTTTAGGCGCCTCAATAGGTCTGCGCGGTTCTCGTCCTCAGAAAAGATTGCGTACTCTTCAGGAGTCACCCAAAAAATTCCTTCCTTACCCGACAAAACCGACTCACGAACAAGTAAATCCAAGAATAAGCATCGATCTTTCTTTGTTTTCACTTCCTCAGGAAACCCCGCCCCAACGAGCCACTCGGAGAACTTATCCAATAGGCCGGCTTGATAAGTAGTGCATTGACGCCCGCCAATATTCTTAGCTCTTGCCGCACGTCTTACATCATTAGCTTTCTCGTCCATATTAAAAATTACACCTCCATCTTTTATTGACGCAAATAAGTCCGATTTTTTTGCAATAAAGTTATCCTTTGCTATTTTCAACCAGGCTCGGTATGCATCTTCCTCAACTCCAATTGGAGTTATCTTCTCTTTTTTATCATTATAGATATTCTTGGAACCCAAGATATATAACTTTTTGCCTTCTGAAGTTGTTGTAATCAGGGGTTTTGCATAAGCAGGTGGGTCTGACCAGTTAAGATGTAGTAAGTGCTCAATCTTTTCAGATTCTGTCAATACCACATCTGCAATATACCAGTCTAGAATTGGAGTTGCAAATCTTTGTTTGATATATTCGGGCCATGCATATGCTTCTCTTTGAATATCTAGAGTTGAAAATCCAGCCTCCTTCTCTCTTGCGACTGGTGTTTCTACTTTTTCCGATTCAACTACCGGAACATATTCAGGCAGCTTAACATCCACTCCATTATCTCTTACAAGCAAACGGTCCAATAAAGTTTCTTTCTCTCCCAAAGTGAATGCAAACACACCATCTTTTGCCTGGAGATGTCCAATGCGCCCCTGTTTATCTTTCAATTGAAACCCAGAATCAATAGCCGACTGCAAGATGTACGATAAAACAGATTCAGTGTATTGTTTCATGAATGAATGCTTAAACAAATCTTCTTTCGTCCATACTAGTTTTTTTGCAAAAAGCTTAAGAATTTTATCAAGTATTTCATCTTTTACATCTAAAATTGCAGATAGTGGCCTTTCATGGTTAATGTCTACTTCAGATTCTTCTATAGAGCATGTAATCTGATAGGAACCTTCTTCAAATGTAGGAGCAGACATTCCCGATAATGGTAGACTAATAAGCGTTCCTTCTGGGTCCTGATTACGATGCTGAGGAATTAAAAAACGCTCTCCCTGTTCATTTGGTTCACCTCTCCATTGTGGAGGAAGACTATTAACTGACTCTTGAAGCTCACAATCCATAGCAGATTCCATGATAAATCGTTTTACCTTTGCAATTCTAATACCTTTCTCTTCAACAAATGTGCGATAAATATACTCATCAACAGTTTCCTGTGTTGAGTCTGGATATCGGCATACATGTAAATATACTGTACAATTCTGCTCCTCAAACGGAAGCATAGAATGTGAACATGTTCTTAAACCACGCCCTAATACTTGCTCTATACGACTCATATTGAACCATGGGTCTAATACATGAATCTGTCTTACATTTCTAAAATCAACGCCTTCCGACACTTTGGGAGATGCAATTACAATTCTAATATCAGACCCATCTGCATTTTCCGCTCTCTTAAGGCGAATAAGAGACTTCTTGATTTCAGAATCGGAAACATCAGATGTAAATAGAACATATTTACCCTTTGAACCGCGTGGGGCCTCTCCAGATGTATCTTTGAGAAGTCTATTTCCATTTGCAGGTTCAAATCCATGCTCCTCAAGACACATTGCAAATAATTGAGCACCTGATTCAACAACATTTGAGTATACAAATGCAATTCCTGAAGTTGATTCTAAAATCTTCATAATAAGTCCAAACTTAGAGCTATATAATGGAACTTTTGAGGGAGCAAGGAACTTCTCTCCCTTGTAAACATAGTTTCCTTCTGTCTTATTAAATGTTTCACGAAAGCTCTTATTTTCAGGATATACACAGATTAGCCGTGAATCAGAAACAGCTTGAACGGACAATTTTTTAATTGCCTCTGCCTGAAGAGGAGATACAAATGATTTTGTAAGAGTAAGATACTTTCTCTGCCTTGTGATTGGCTTTCCATAAATATCAGTTTCCCGGTCCGGTAGCGCAATTAATGTATTTGGAGGTGGAAGACGAAATGGAAATGTAAATGGATTTTCACCTCTTACAAATGAAACATAATCTTGGCACCATCGACGAAACTGAGTTTCTCCACCTTCTCGAAAATCACCTTTATCTGTAAATATTTCTGATGTTTTAATCAGTTTGTTTGCATCTAGTTTTCGTTCATTCCATAAGAACAGATTAAAATAATATAAAATTTCATCGTAGGTGTCATACATTGGTGTAGCAGTTAATAAAACTAATGTAATACCTTCGGCTGTCTTAAGAATCTGTTCTATTGCAATTCCAACTAACTTATTTGTTTCAGATTCGGTTGTATCTCTTAGATTATGCGCTTCATCAATAATTATAAGGCGATTGTCAAATGTATCATGAATCCACTTTTTCATATCATTCGATGTTTTTGCAACTAGTTTTTGTCTGTCAATCATATTTGCAAATGTCTGATATCCGACAAACTCATAGAATTCTCCAATAATCTTATTTGCGAGGTTTGATACTCTTTGCTGAGAAGCCTTATCAGTATAGCGCAAGGATTCGGATTGCGAACGTGAAATCATATCGAGATAACGTCTCCCAGTACATTGTTTTGACAAAAGTAGTCCATCTGCATCTACAGATACACGCGAAATATCAAAAATTTGAGACTTAAAGTTTTCTTGAATAGATGGATTTGCAAGAACAAGTACTCTCTTATCTTGAAATTCGGGTCTTATAATAAACTCCTCTGCAATTTGAATTGCAGTGCACGTTTTACCTACTCCTGTTCCATGTACCATCAATAGATTACGTGTTGGTGATTCTGGACTCAATACACGACGCAAAAATCTCTGATTTGCTTGAAGTTTAAAATCCCGTGATGAAGTTGTTGAACACAATGAATTCCTCATCTGCTTTAGAGCATCAAGTGATGCATTTGGTGGTAATGGTTGAGACTTTGTCTCCGCCAGTTCCTCATACGAAACATTCGGCATCCTTATATTATGTCTGAAAACGGATTTGTTGATAGTGAACATAATAGTCTTTAAAATGAGTGAATTTTATGACCGTGAAACTATGGATAGAATCCTTACTTGTGATGAATTTGTTGATGAGCAGCTATTTATGGAGCTTTTCGAGTATGCAAGTGATGAAGCATTGGATTGGATTTATGAGAATCGCGCAAAGTACTCGGAACATATTCGTATGTTTATTGAACCAAATGACTTTCGAATTCCACTTGATAAGTTAAAGACTCGTGTTGTAGAACTTACTGATAAGGAATGGAGACGTATTGAGAAAGAAAAAGAACAGTTAGTTGAAGACCAATTTGAGAAGGATTGGGTGAAACACGCATCCACGCTTCAGGATAGAGCGCTATGCGAAGTTGACAGTAAACTTGATGACTCGTGGGAAAAATTTTGCTCAACAAAAGAGAAGTATACAAACTACATTGAGCAACCGGCGACTAAGAAGTACGTGTCTCCGAGTTTTCGAGGAAAACAAACATCAGACTCTCGCGCTGTTGAGCTTAAAGAAGCGATTGTTTTAGCCGAAAACGAATATGATTTAGCACAAAAGGCAGTTGAGAATGCAGATGAATTCTACTGGAACAACAAACGTAGCGAATACCGTAAGACGTGGTTGCCAAGCATGTAAGCGAAAAACTCATTTAAAAATAACTTGCAAGTGTAACTTAGTTGTATGCTTTGATTGTAGATATCCTGAATTGCATAACTGTACGTTTGACTATACGAATGAAGCTAAGAAATTACTAGAAAAGAACAATCCAGTTATTATTTCTAAAAAGCTAGAGAATGTATAAATGTATCTATTATCATTAGTTTCAGCAACTCTTGTAGTTGAATTTCTGGTTATTTTTTGCATTAAGATTCTGAATATGGGTAAAACAAGTAAGCTTTGGTATAAAGAATTTGGAATTGTGGCCGTTCTTTGTGACATATGTAGTGTTATGATTGGAATTATGATTGCAAATTTTATAGTTCCAAAGTCATCAATATTGGGGTTAGCTATTGCAGCTGTTATTGTGCAGATTATTCATGATACTCTCTTTTATCTTTTTGTTATTCGCACTCTACCTTCTGGAGCAAATGCAATGATTGATATGATGAAAACATATTCCAATGAAGCATCATATTCAATTATTTTTGGAGATGCAGCAATGATGGTATCCACTGTATTGGCATACGGAGTTTTATGTCACCAAACTATGGACGTAAGTGCATTTGCTGGAATTGTTGGACTTTATGCAGTAACCTATATTATATATACTAAGTAAATGGGAGGAGGATTATTTGGAACTCCATTATATTTGAACCCCAAGTGTTTGGTGTTTAGCGCATTTGTGTTGTCTGTATATTGGCTACCACATCCCAAAGCATATACTCATAAAATTGTAGCAGCTTTTTTGCTTGCAACTTTAGCGTATGTTCTTCTTGCTTGGTATGATTACATATATAGTTGCACTGACCAACTTGGTCCAACACTATTAGGATGGCTATCTATGCCATTTAAACCTGCATCATATAAAGCAGAGTTTAACCGACTTCCAGTAACATACAAAAAAATAGTTCGGACGTTTGACGTCGCTATTTTATTGGTTTTAGTAGTTTTAGTGTTTATTCCGTACGTTTCCGCTTAACCTTGTGTGTCGTGTTCTGGGGTTGTCGACTCAAGGAACGTTTGCGCTGCATAGCGACAACAAGCATACTGTGCTTTAATATCAATTAATGCCTTCTCTGCAGCATTAAGCTTTCCCGTAAGCTCTGCAATCTTCTCATCCAGTTCACACTTCTCCTGATATAGATCAGCATACGATACTTCATTCTCAGAAATCTCCGCCTCGAGTTCCAAGACCTTGGAATTGAGCTGGACCCAAAAGGGATCGAAACAAGACCTCAATACTGCCTGTGAAATGAAGTGCGCACAAATAAATGCTATAAGCGAAGATAGAAACCTTACAGCTAGTTCAGCTATCTCCTCTTCCGAGTAGTTTTCTAGAAGACTATAAACATCAGAATATCTTTGAGGCACATTTGTCATGGCCGCAGTTACAAGAACAAGTGCATTGTCGGTATATTGCTTGCTTGAATACATGTTGGATGAGTTGAACATTTTGCAGTTAAGTATTCTTACTACTGGCTCTTATTGATTCCGTTTTCAATGGATGAACTGTAATTATGACCAATACATAAGTCCGTATTTGATATGGACGAATATGATCGACATTTATAAGAAAGTTAAGACGATTAAAATTATAATTAGCAGGAAGCTTGAGAGCTATAAACTGGGGTCTGTTCTTTCGTGATAAAATCTGTTCAAGCCAGCAATCTAATCGTAATCCGCTTAATGTTAAGTCCAGATATTTATGCTTTTTGTAATCCTTTCCTCCCCAAGGCGGGTCAATATAAAGAACATTTGTATTCCAATTATATAGCTTTACTGCATCACCATGATAAAGAGTAATATTGTTGTATCCGTATACATTTACATTATTTGAAAGAGCATCAAAGTTCTGTTCATTGATTTCAATACTATGAACATGTGAAAACTGCGATGCAAAGTTCAATGTATCTCCTCCTATGCAACCGGTTGCATCTGTAATTGTCATTGATGACATATTTTTGAATATGTTTCGCAATATAATCATAATTCGCTCAGCATCGCGTCGTCTCGTTATGCTGTAGGAACCTTCATCAGTTGTTTTAAGAAGCCTGTAATCAATTCCTTCTTTACGAGGGAACAAGTCCTCCATCTAGTCTCTAGATAATTCACTTAGCTTAAATTCATTTTAAACATTCATACTGTTGAATGTAATTAACAAAAATTAAGTGATTAAACCCATCCGCAATGAATACGTGTTAGAAAGATATAGGTTCGATTAAATAGTTTATCCATCTCCTTAAAGGATGTTGTCATAAGAAGGAACTGCTTTAGGATTCTATTATTTGGTCCAAAATACATAGGATAACCTGTATCTAAGTCTAAAGAATATTCCGACTTTGCGCGGTCATGTCGCTTAGAAGTATTACGTGCTACAAAATCAAGTTCTTCTTTTGTAGCTTTTGATATAACTGTACTTGCAGAGCGACCTAATGTTCCAGGAATATACACAACATGTTGCCCATTTAGAATGTATTTTAAAGCTGTTATGATTGCTTCATGTTCACTTGAAACTTTATGAAGAGAAACTGTATTGTAATTGTGTGGACTTATGATTACTAATTTATCACGAACAGTAATCCTTATCTTACTTAGTAGGTCCAGATTCTTCTTCACAATCGGATTATAAGAACCGTATTTCTTGCTATAGGGGACTATATCTACAACACCATGATTATCTAGAAAATCAAAATAGGGCTTGAATGGAGCAACTTGGCTTTTATCTTCAAATTGTAAATATTCATAAATTTCATCCCAATCGCAAAAGAGTAAGTCACTCACATATCTATCGTATGAACGTGGATATCTATTTGATGATGCACCTTCTACAGCAGCTCTATCTTCACCTGTAAGACATTCTGGATGACTAATGGCGATTTTATTTCGTTTATAATCTTCTCCTGAACGAAGGTGGTAATCATAATCCATATCAAGCCATAAGTATTCAATTGGAAGCTGAAGCGTTGAAAGAGACACAAGAAGCTTTTTTAACATGATAGCCATACTTAGAATACGGTCATCCGCCTTTCCAGGATGTTTTAGTGTTTCAACTTGCCATGCTTTGAGAAGTGCGCGGCCATGATATGTGTTTCCAAAAAACATTGTACCTCCAGACATTTCAAAGACATACGGGTCAAAACATAATTTACCATGAGTTCTAAAATCACCTGGACGAGGATCGGTATTCCAACCTCTAGCCATGTAATCAATATCCTTCATATCACACACTCCAGGGTACATCATAATCTTCATATCGCCATCAATGTAGAGAACACTGCGAGGGTAACATGCAGCCAACGCTAGGTCAATAAAATAAGGTTTAAAATTTATAGCGTGTTGGTACCCACCCTTAACAGCAAACTCGGGATACTCTTCTGCTAGGTAGTTACACTTATGTCTCTTGCATGCCCCTTCCCAATTATTAATCATCTCCTCGAACTTGATGGGTAAAACATCTAGTTTTTGGTCAGGCTTAAGGTCTTCTGGACATGGTCTCTGTGTATTCTTATTTAAATTACCTCTACCCCACCAATACGTGATGACAACGAAATTACTTTGCTCATTAACAATCGTTGGCTTCAATTCATGAGCTCTTGCTCGAGCAAAAAAAGAGTCCGCTTCAGACCCACCTTTCTTTTTTAATGCAGACATTCCCCTTATATTTCTTTTATAAAATCTGTACTGACTCTAACGTTGAGAAGTAGATTTGTGGATTATTTGTATTAATAATGATATCACTTGTTGTTACACATGTATCATACCGTGTTACCGGAAGAACTGGTTGATTAAACACTTCAGTTCTAATGATTGTTGATACGATTTCGAACACTTTGCACATTGCGTTAATTATTTCCTCCATTTTGTGCTACTAATGTCAATAGCGTAGACCAAGAATCCGTTTTATAAGTAGAATGAAAAGTATAGTTATACTGACATGCAGTATTATGAGAACATGATTATTGAAAAATGACTTGAAAAACGGATTCATTGGTTTCAGGTAGGTATATAGTAGACAACCCGAAAGGGTGGAAAGGTAGTTGAGACTATCGGTATAACAGCGAGGATGGGGCTAGTTGTATGATTTGGGGA
>Ga0007837_1000017_pt1 | contig 29350 bp, 52 predicted proteins | sample CryBogCBE31Jul07_FD_71226 | JGI IMG/M metagenome (GOLD analysis project Ga0007837, IMG submission 71226) | Freshwater microbial communities from Crystal Bog, Wisconsin, USA - CBE31Jul07 | ecosystem: Environmental > Aquatic > Freshwater > Lake | place: Crystal Bog, Wisconsin, USA | collected... | reverse complement strand
GGGCCACCTTTCCAAGAGGCCATAAATTTTTGTTGAGCATCTGTAAATTTTGCTTTTGCATCTCGTTTTATTTCGACCAAAGCCGTTTTTGAATGTATGCCAACCAATAAGTCGGGACAGCCCCGACCAGTCGCAGACGTATCAAACACAGAACAACCAAGATCACGCAGCGTTTTAACAATAAGTGCATGATTAGAGTCAACTCTTTTCGCATAAGTCATTGATTATTTATAATACTTAGTTAAGATATGCTTACTTTACATTAAAAGAGGCTTACATGGCTGGTTATCACTTATCAGATGAAGAATGGGTTGCCGAATGGAAGAAAATAGGAAGCCCACAGAAATTTGCAGAAATTCATAAAAATGATGTCAGATCAGTATATAACCGTAGAAGATCAATAGAAACAAGATTAGGCATAGAGCTTCCTACATTTAACGATCAACGTATTGATGTTGTTAAAAAGATTAATCAAACAGAGGGGCATACAAGGAGGGGGTTTGATCTTGAAAAAGGTAGGGTTATTGTTTTTAGTGATGCTCATTTTTGGCCTGACATTACCACTACTGCTTATAAAGCATTGTTGGAGGCTATTAAAGAATATAAGCCGACTGCTATTATTTGTAATGGGGATGCCTTTGATGGCGCTGGCATTAGCCGCCATCCTCGTATGGACTTTGATAAATTACCTTCAGTCAAAGAAGAACTTGAAGCCTGTCAACATTACTTAGGTGAAATAGAAAACGTAGCTAAAGGTGCTAAGATGTTTTGGCCTTTAGGTAATCACGATATGCGCTTTACTAGCAATGTAGTTAATTTCTTACCAGCATTTGAGGGTGTGCCTGGCACATCATTGAAAGAATATTTCCCACGTTGGCAACCTTGCTGGTCTGTATGGATTAATGAAGATGTAGCCATTAAACATCGCTGGAAAGGTGGCTGGACAGGCGGTAGAAACAATGCCGTTAATTCAGGCGTAAGCATGGTTACAGGGCATACCCATGTTTTGTCTAGCATCCCTTACAACGATTACAACGGCACTCGCTATGGCGTTCAGACAGGCACTCTTGCTGATCCTAATGGCCCACAGTTCAATTACACAGAGGACACTCCTAAAGATTGGAATAGTGGCTTTGTAATGTTAACTTTTGAGCGATCTAAATTATTGCAGCCTGAAACATTCAGGGTTTGGGGCGAGGATGAAATTGAATTTCGTGGCAAAATTCATGCAGTATGAAGGCATGATGGCATGAAACTAACACCAGCTATCGTTCGCAATTTGTATAGTGCAATCTATTGCATGAAGCCATTTGATCGTTGGAATATGCCTTTGCCAGAAGAAATACAATTTATCGTAGATAAAGATCCAGCAGTTATGGGAAGTTATTTATACGATACTGGTGAAGATTACGAACATACAGTTACTATTTCGGCAGCTCGTTGTGGGCATTTGGACACGGTAATTCGTGTTTTGTGCCATGAATGTATCCATATGTCACGCCACAAGACGAACAAATGGACTCACCACGATAAGGAGTTTCGTAGTAGAGCGCACCGAATTTCGTCTGAATTGGGATTTGATCCTTTAGAGCTATAGCTTCAGCTTCTAGTCGGTCTGCCGTAGTAAATGTTGTCATTCACTAATTCCTTTTCCAAGTCTTTCGTCTTGTCGCTCCAATAACTGCGAACAGGTAATTCCGTGTTTATCTTCCCAAGCGTTGACACCCATTCTGTGAATACTATCATTTCCGTTCCTATGGTGTTCTGGGCATAATGCAAGCACAGGGGATGCAGACCGAACATTTCCATACCTCCTAACATGATGGAGTTCTGCCGGAGTGCCTTCAAACCCATAGACTTCGGAGCATAGAATACATCCGAGTTCTGCAATCTTGTTAAGACGCTTCTTTTCACTTTTAGTGGACACTATTTTTACTAGCCCAATCTTCTAAATCTTGCGCTGTTTCTGTTATTTCACAAGCAATCAAATAGGCTTCAGTATTACGATTTTTAAGAATAGAGTGTAAGAACGATTTAGTGAGTCTGTTAAGTTTAAGGATATGGTCTGCGTAATCGTTCATCGAGTAACTCTTTCTATTTGTCTGTTGTTAGCTTGTTCTGTGCGCCAGGTTTCCCAACGCATTTTGGCTGCTTCTAATTGCCATTTTAATGTTTCTGCTTGCTCTGTTGCTATTCCTATAGCCTTACATAGCTCTTGGTATTCAGGGCTACGATATGCTTCCATTTCTTTAGCAGCAATGGATGCCCCATCCGCTTGCGCCATCTTGATTGCTTTAAGACTATGTTTAAAGGCTTCAAGTTCCGCCAATTGACCCTTGGCCTTCGCATACTCAGGAGCTTTTTGATAGATAAATTCAATCGCATCATTAGGGTTATATTCTTTCATAAATTACTCCATTGTTGAGCCATAGCATCAGCAATGCCTTGAAATGTTTTATTACGCATTTTTTCTCTTTCTTTTGGTGGCAAACAACTGCTGTCGTAATACCATTGACTCATGCGTTTACCGCTTTTCGCAACCCAAACTTGGCCTTTATCTACTATGTTTGTAGGCTTTAACAATGGCAATCCTTTTAGCCATAAACAAGTAGCTTTAGTAACACTATGACCATATTCCCAAGGGTTTATTATTTGGTCAGGTTTGCGCCATTTAGTGCTCATAATTCCTATTGGATTTTCTATTGCATATTTTGGTATGCTGCAATTAGCCAACGTCATAAAAAAATCTATACCTTGTTGCTGCCTACCATCTGCAATTTTCTTTGCAAAATGCCTGGCCCCACTAGAAGCTAGATGAGTGCATGGGGGATGAGCAATCATTAAATCCCATCCTTCATCCAATATATCTAAAACACTTCCTTTGTAATGTGGGCCAGCACGTTCTGTTTCTTCTAAATCACATGACACCGCATCGTGTCCTGCTTTAATAAAAGCATCACGAACTGTTCCGCTAAATTCACAAGCAATAAGCACTTTCATTTTAGCGTCAACCACAATCCTGTTTGACCAATAGCGTAGCCAATCCATATCATTGCATTAGCTGTAGCCCCCTTATTAAATTGCAATATTCCTGTAATTAAATATCCAATCCCTGTTGCCCCGACAATGTATTTTTCCAGCATCCCCATTCCCCTTTGTTACCTAATTTCCATTGATTAAAAAAATCGTCTAATACCACTTTACTAAAGTTCTTATCGCTAATGTAATTTCTGAACCAACTTAATCCTTTGGTGTGGCGCAGATGACACATAAATCGCACAGCACTCTCATGCTTAAACCTTTGATCGCAATTCCCTTTGTTTAAGGACATATTCTTTCATTTCGTAGTAGCTACCAAAACGAGCTAGTTTTGGATCTTTACCACATTCAATCTTATATGCTTCTTCAATTTGCTGGTTAGTTCCCAAAGGTAACTTTTTGCTACTTTTTTCTTCTATAACCAATTCATCTTCCCAGCGTTCTTGATTAAGCCAGGTAGCTGCATGAGGTATAAATTCTAATGCCGTTTCTTTTGCTTTCCAATATTGACAATGTTCGTCAATTGCTTTAGCAGCTTGTAGTTGTTGTTCTTCTGTTAGCTTTGCCCAAACTTTGCGAGCTGCTGCTTTTGCTACTTTTCTTGGATACATCATCCAAAATTCATCAAACATAAGTTCCCCCTTAGTTTTAATTAATACTGTAGTTACTTATAACTTATAGCCTTTAAAAGCTATCCCAAACGGTTTAAGCAAACCTAGCCTACCTAGATTTGCCTTCATACGCCACCCAGTACGGAATCGCATAACCCGACAGTCTTGCATGGTATAGGCACTATCTTCGCCACCTATATTGCGCTGTTTCAACCATTACCCCCAGTAGCGCTTTAAATCCTATTCCCTGGTATGTCGTTAGAGCCTCGAAATAGGAAAGTGAGTTTACTACTTTTTTTCTAACTCAGGCCAAATGATATGCCAAGAATTAGGAAATATATCTTTACGTGTAATTAAACCATGCGAATCACGTTCAAGCGTGGCAGCTAAAAATAAAAACTTATCTGCTGGAATGTTGTTTTTTCGCCACATTGATACTGCGTTTGGGGTTACATCAGCTAATTTAGCCACTTTTGTAGTTCCCCCCAGCAAATCAATGATTGCTGAATCTGTTAGTTTTAGCTTCATGTAAATAATCTTACATTGTATGTTGCTAATTTGCAAATACTTGTTGACACCTATGTAATTATGCTTACAATCAATCTTATAGCAATTTCGCTATGTATTTTTCGGGGGAACGAAATGGGTGAATTACACCAACTGATGTTAGAACATGAAGAATTTTTAGAGTCAGCACTTGATGACATGGAATTTGGCGGTGAACTTAGCCAAGAACAAGTCGACTGTATTCGTCAGGCTTGTGGCAAATTACGCAACAGCCAAGTAAACCAAGTATTACGTGATGTTATCAATGACTTTGGCACAATTTTTGGGGGTGCAAAATGAAAGCATTTCCAATAGATGTAAACACAGCCAGCATTGATAAATGGCAAGGAATGGATTTGCGTGATTACTTTGCGGCTAAAGCAATGGAATTAACTTATACATTTTGGATGCAAGATTATTACAAACTTGGATTCGATCATGGAGAAGATGATAGTCATAAAACTTTTAGCAATTCACTTATAGCTGAAACAGCTTATGAAATGGCTGATGCCATGATGGAGGTTCGCAATGCCACAATCTGAATCCATTGCTAACTTAGCTAAAGCTCTATCAATCGTTCAAGGGGAACTAACTCATGCTAAAAAAGATTCTGCAAATCCGTTCTTCAAGTCTAAGTATGCTGATTTGGAGTCTGTTTGGGATGCTTGTCGCAGTCTACTGGCTAGAAACGGTCTTAGTGTTATACAGATGCCTGGCAATTACTTCGAGGGCCGTATGTGGCTCATAACACGCCTTTGCCATGCAAGTGGTGAATGGATTGAGCAAGAGATGTCTATTCCAGTAACAAAGCCCGACAGCCACGGATGCGCTAGTGCCGTGACTTATATGCGTAGAATTTCGCTGGCTGCGTTTTGTGGAGTTGTGCCTGCTGATGATGATGATGGTAATGCAGCAGCAGGAGTTCAAAGTAAGTCTAGCCCATCAATGAAGTCAATCGCCAAAGATATTTTATAAAGGACAAGAAATGGCATATACACCAAAAGAGGGATCAGGGAGTTTATTTAAGAATGACCGTAAAACGACTGATAACCATCCTGATTATTCGGGCACGATTATGGTTAATGGTAAAGAACATTGGCTTTCGGGTTGGGTTAAAGAGGGTAAAAAGGGTAAGTTTTTCAGTATTTCAATCGGTAAAGAAAAAATGCCTGTAGGTTTTAAAGCTGCTGGCTCAGATGAATTACCAAAGTCTGATCCATTTATAGACGATTCTGTACCATTCTAGGAGCTATCATGCAGAACCAAATTAAAGACATTATTGATACTAAATACACAGAAAAAGTGTGGCATGGAGTTGGGGTTGATGAAGAACAACAACTTATTAGCTTTTCACCAGAAGATTTAGCAGCAGTCATTAAAGCGGTTCTGCACGTTGCTGCGGATTTATGCGTATCTGAACAAGATACAACAACAATCATTAATTACGCTAAAGGCATCTAATGACCTGTAAAGCCTGTAAGTTTTTTGTATTTAACCAAAACGATATGATGGGAGCTTGTAAGCTCAATCCTATTGTGGTCAATAAATTGCCACAAGATTGGTGCGGTCAAGAAATACCAGCAGAGTATGAGGCTACAGTCATTTCTGATGCGCCTGTAGTAGAAGTTGTATACGATATAAACACGGATGAAGTAAAACCAAAAAGGGGAAGAAAAAGTGCTAATAAAGGACAGCAGTAGTGAGAGTGGGCATTGGTATGACAAGGATGGCAATCCAGCCTACGAAATCATTGGCGCAAATGGCAAACAAAGGAACACAACCTTACGAGATGCTAAAAAACTTGGTTTATTGCCCTCCGTTACAACCATCTTGGGAGTCGCAGCTAAACCAGGGCTTGACCGATGGAAACAAGAACAGGCCATACTCGCTGCACTTACATTACCTCGCTTAGAGGCTGAAGAAGAATCTGCATGGCTTAGTCGTGTTTTAAGCGATTCTAAGGCCCAAGGCAAAGAAGCAGCAGATCGAGGCACATTGATTCATGGAGTGCTGGAATCGTTCTTTGATGGCATTTTGCTTGAATCTGTACCCGACTATTGCCGTAACGCAGAAAACGCCTTAAAAGCCACTTTTGGCAATCGCTTATGGATTCCTGAGAAGTCAGCTAGTCATGAGCTAGGATTTGCTGGGAAAGTGGATTTACACGCTAAAGGCGATAAGGTTAAAGGCATACCTGGCGTGGTTTGCGATTTTAAGACTAAAGAAGTCCCCTTGGAAAAGGTCGTTCCATACGAGGATAATATCATGCAGATCGCTGCCTACCGTGAATTGCTAGGTTTGCCAGATGCTCGTTGCGCCATTATGTTTGTCAATGGTTTAACCAATGAAGTCAAGCTATGTGAGATTGAAGAAGCAGAGCTACAAAAAGGCCTTAAATGCTTTTTCCATCTTTTGCGTTTCTATCAACTCAAGTCTGGTCTATAATATTCATGGGGCTGGCTTGGTTTCCCCCGACCATCGCATCCTTATGTGAGGAGTCAGCCCCACCCTAATGTTGCAAAAAAGATACATATTAGGGTTTCCCCTAGTTATACAGAACAAAAAACTTCAATAAATTACTTACATCAGGTCACCGACACTATTCAGCTCTATGGCTCGTTGAGATTTCAGACTAAAAAGACTCTGACCTGACTTTTTTTAACTTAGGGGAATTTATGAAATACATTGAATGGATTGGCGTTTTATTGCTAGGTATGTTGTTAGGCTCAATGTTTGGATGGGGGTTCTAAATGGTTATGCCAACTGAATACGCAACACCAGAAACCAAGACTTATAAATGCTACAAGGTAGGCGAGGTTTTGTTTGTGCCTCACTACAACAATCCTGGCATTTATATTGGCCCAAGCACCAGACAAGAAACTGGGTTTATCAAGGGTAAATACACAGCGCAATTGTTTTATGCCCATGAGCTTTTAATGATGGGTGCTAGGGAAGTAACTGAACAACTTTGGGTAACTTCAGGGAGAGATGCCAAATGAGCTTATGGGATGAAGCAAATGAATTAGATACTATTTCTAATCAGATTAGCTGCTTGGGTAATGTTTTAGAGTTGATAGCAGAAAAAATATCTTCTGATCCTGAAAGCGGCACTTTATGGTTATGTCGTGATGTTTGCGACAACCTTGTAGATAAGCTGCAAAAGCGTATGCAAAGCTTAATGTCTATGGATCGCCAGCAAAAAGACGATGAGTTTATAGCTGATTTTGTTAGAAATGCCAAAATCCGTGAACAGGCTGGTGAAGAATGAACGCAAATGAACTAGCTAATTTATTAGAAGTAGATAGCTGGTATAAGCTGGTAACTAGAGAAGAAATAGCTACCATGCTACGACAGCAACAAGCTGAAATAGAGGCGTTGAAAGCCCAAATTGCCGAGCTTACAGAACAAAATGATGCTTATTATGAAGAGAGTGGAAAAACTTATGACTGACCAAAGACCAACAACAGTAGTAGAAGGCACTTATCGTAACTACATTGCCGAAGATAACAGGGTAAAAATAGACCAATACAAGAATGGTGAATGGGTAAATGTTGTTGATACACCCCATACCGAAGATGATAAGGGAACTGTAGGGATGAATGGAAGGTGGTACTAATATGAGTTTAGAGCTATCCATAGCCGATAAATTATCAATGCTTAGGCTTTATGAATGGCAAGGATTTTCCTTCCCTGTAAAACCTGCTGATTTTCATATTGAAGCAGCCACCATGCTACGCCAGCAACAAGAAAAGCTGACAAAGTACGAACTGCGTCATGTAGCACAGCGTGACAGAATTGCAATATTAGAAATGCAGCATAAACAGCAACAAGCTGAAATTGAGGCGTTGAAAGCAAAGTATGAACCTAAACCATTAACCAAAGAACAAGAACAGGCTGTGTTGGACATATGGAAGCAAGTTCAGCCACATTTGTTTAAGGAAAAGAAATGAACAATGAACCAGTAGCGTGGATTGTTGATGGAAAAATTATATATCCAGCAAAGACACTAACAGATGAGGAAATAATTGAAATTTGTCAGTTGATAGGAATTGACCCAACATCCGAATATATTTGGCAATTTGCTAGAGCAATACTAAGAAAGGCACAAGAGAAATGAGCACTAGATCATTAGGAATGATGGGCAAAACGTATAGGAGCGCTTCTGAGGCGTTTAAAGATGCTGACTATGCTAGTGCCATAGAAAGACCCCAAGAAAGCAGCTATGATGGTTTTAGTGGCTTTTTAATGGCTATGGTGTTTGTAGGTATCTTTGCCTATGGTTTCTACCGTTATGTCAGCCTATAAACCATTTAATCAGTATTTACACGATGTTTATGATGCGCCAGCTCGTAAAGCCGTAGCAAGTTGGTGCAACATGAAATGGGGTTTTGATTGTAGGGATAACCCTAATAAGTATGGAGTTGATCTAATCGCTTTTCGATCAAATGTTCCAGTTGGTGCGCTTGAGGTAGAAGTTCGTCAAACAGGCTTTGATCGACACGGTAGTATTCATATAGGGCAAAGGAAAGACAAACTATTTCTAAATAATCTGCCGACTCTATTTTTTGCCTTAACTCAGGACTTATCTCATGCTTATTGGGTGAAAGCAGACTTGATAAAAGGCTGTCCATTGATAGAGGTCAAGAATTTTTATGTTCCTAATGGGGAGCTTTTTTACGACTGCCCCATTAGTATGTTCAAACGTGTCAATCTTACCGACCCTTTTTAATACTTACGCATATTAGGAAGTGGTGCTTCCTTCTGGCTATTACCATGTTCTGCGTGATGCGCTTTTTCCATAGGCAAAGCAATGTGCTTGTCTAATTTCTTTTCTAAGCGCTCTACTTCTTTTTCAATGCGATGTGGGGATTCTTTAATATAGTGACCTTTTGGTGACTTATGCTCTTTACCTTCAATTTTAAAATTAGTTGCCATTTGCTTCTCCAATCATTTTCAATGCGTTAAATTTAACATCTTCCACTCGTTTTAGCCAACCTTTGCCAAAGGTAGCAAAAGTAGCAAGACCTTCATAAAAGCTAGTTTTACGTTTGCTATACAAATCAACAATATCTTCAGGCTTCTTTTGGTCTATAAGTTGCATTGTGCGTGGGCCAATAGTCCCATCAGGAACACAGCCTAGGCACTCTTGTAATAGCTTTACAGCACGACCAGGCCCCATGTTTACAGCAGCATCAAATGCCATGTAATCAATCCCTACAGGCAGTTGATTGGCATAACAAGCCATCCAATACTTAGCTTGGTACATAGGCGCTACATCTTCAGGGGTTAAGTCTTTCATAGTCTTGACTTCATGCCCGACCCATTCTTCCCAGACTTTTTTAGTTACACCTAAATTGGTTTCACCGCCAGGATCTTTAGGATTATTTACCCAGCCACCTTCGCTTTTTAATACAAGCTCAAGACATTTTTTAAAGTTATTTTGCATCTAAACCTACTTGTTGATTAATCCAATCTTGTAAAGCTATTACTTGTTCTGTTGTGCTGGCGCATTGTTCGGCAAAAGATAGAACGTAATAGGTTTGGCCATTAATAACGATGGTGGCGTTGGCATCGGAGGGCATTGCACCGCTACTGGTGTTGAGCATCCCGCTATAAAAATTATGGATATTACTGAGATTAGCTTTATAAGCATCTTCTACTCCTTTATTTACTAATTGTTGTTCTTTCTCTTTTGCCTTGTTTTCTGCAATCTGTTTTTCCGCAACAATAGCAACCTCATTTTTGAAATCAGCAAAACGCAAATGCTCAACATAAAAGCCAGCGCTAAAACCGCCAAATACAAGAGCAATATAAATGTAAGTTTGTCCACCAATATTGCCTAACAGAGAAAATATAAAATTCATTGGGCATCAGGCTCTGCGCCTGCCATGTGTTTGCCTGCTACTGAAGCTGCGCCACTACCCGATACGATACCTAAAGCGCCAGCAAGCTCAGTTAAGCTAATTTCTTTACCAGAGTAGATTAAATATATTGCTGCTGCGCCTACCAAAACAAAACCAAGCATCCACGCCCATTTTGCAATGTCGTGTGTCTGATTGTCTTTACCTGTCAATATGTGAGTAAATATGTTACCCATTTAAATCACTCCTAAAACGAACTTTAACCATAATGTTACTATCAATGCTGCTATCCAACACCATATTTTGACACGCTGTATTGCTTGTGCATCGTGCTGATATGCTTCATTTTCTTTGCGCTCAAGATTTTCGATATCTAGTTTTATTTTCAAAACTGCTTCCCATTCTTTAGCGCCATACTTCTTTACAAAATCTATCTTTAGCTGTGCTTCTTTTTCGCTAATTTGTTTCTTATGTTTCCAATCTTCCAGCGCTTTAATCAACGCTGTTTGTTTCTTTATTTCTGCTTCTTTTAACGCTCTACGCCTTTCTTGCGCTTTGCGTTGTGCTATATCTAATCCATCTTGTTGAATGTCCTCTATGCTTTTCGTTAAGCTTTTAGTAGCTTTCTGAGTGGCATTAAGGCTTTCGCTAAGAGTTTTGACCCCTTGTGCGAATGGATCGGTCATATATCATTTTGCGCTGAAATAATGAGCAATAAAGCCAATAAATGAACTGATGCCAGACACAACCATCATACCAACCCAAAAGCCACCACGACCTTTATTAGCCATAGCAAGCAATTCTTTAATATCGTGGCGCATTTCAGCGACTTCTTTTTCCATAGCCTCTACCTTTTGCCACATTACCCCTACTTTAATTGGATCAAGCTCAGTCATAATTATGTCTTTTGTATATACGCTAACGCATAGTAAAGTGGTTTATTTGTAGCTCCTGAAGTCATTACACCAGAACTTGCAAAGCCGCCTGTATTGCCTACTCCATAAGTATTACCAGCGCCTAAAACAAAAGAATCTTCTAAGTTAGGAGTTCCATTAGTACCATCGCAAATGACATAGCCACTTGGTATAGAACCGATTGATCCTGACCACATAATAATTCCACCGCTAGGCACGTTAGTAGAACTAGAAGTCCCAGCAGGGATACCATAGATATTGTCATACGTTTGAAGAACAGAGCCTGTAGAGTCAGTTAATACGAATTTATAAGATGTGCCAGATGTAAGCCAAATTTCAAATGGGGGGATACCGTTTGTTCCTAATTGAATAGGATTGGCATTAGGTATAGATCCGCTATTGTCTGTATAAGTAGTCAAGGGTGTAGATGACCCAGCTTGATAGGTATAAATATAACCACCAGACAGTAGAACACCGCTATTATTAAAGAATGGGGTAACTGAGTTACCTATTGGGGATAGTAAGACTGTCATTATTGTCCTTTAGGTGTTGGTGCGCCAGAAAGCAAGCCACGCAATGCTGTAGCTGGTACTTTGGCAGTTCTAGTTGTTAATTCTGGTTTTTGGCCTAAACGCATCATATCAGCTAAAACGGCAACATCATTTTTTCTCATTTGTGTTGCAGCATATTTAGATCCACTTGCAGCTAATGCTGCTGGAATTCCAACATAAGGATTTAAAACCATTCCACCAAAAGCAGGAATACCTGCAACTGGGTTGTCTGGAGCAAATTTACCAAATACTTTTAAAAGATTTTGAATGTTTCCACCACGAGCAGCTTTTTTAATTTCTTCTTGCTCTTGTGCTGTAAAAGTTCTCATTCTTTTTGGATTATTAGTTAATTGGCGTAATTGTTTAGCAAGTGAATTTTCTTCACCAGATTTGGTGTTTAAATTTTTACCTTCAATTTTTGCTTTTTCAAGCATATCGTCAAAAACTTCAGCTTTTTTAAGTTTGTTATAAGATTGTCTTGCAGCTTTCCAATCTAACAAACCTTTTTTATCTGCAATTTGTAAGTGTTCTTCTGGAGCATTTAAAATGTAATCATCAAACTCATCTTTTAATTTGCTTGCTAACATTCTTACTTTAGGATTTTGTGATGCTTGTTCTCCAGCTATAATTTCTCTTAAAGCTTGTAATTCTAAATAATCTTTAGGTCTAGATACGTCTTTTAATTCGTCTAATGCACCTTTTATTCCAGAATAAGTGCTTGAATTTTCTGCATATCCAAATTGTCTTAATTCTTTTCCTACTTGATCCATGTGATTTGCAAATTCTTTTGGGCTAAATTTAACACCAGATTTTTCTGCATTTGCATACAAAGATTTTGCTTCATCAACCAAAGATTGTTGTGTCGGGGTATTTAATGCTTCTTGGCGCAATCTAAATCCAAATGGAGCAGCCGTAGCCATACCAGCAGCCATTCCTAAATATGGATTGTTTGTTTTTTCTCCAACTCCTTGACCTACTGCCGCAGACAAAGGAGATGCAATTGCTTGTGAAATTGGTGCTTGAGCAAATTGTTCCGCTATAGCTCTAGCTGCTGGAGATGCAGCAGTTTTAGCCAAATTAGACAAAGCAGGTAATTGTGATCCTGTGCCACCTAATGCGCTGCCAGCAGATTCAATCATGCGTTCACCAGTTGTTTCTGCAACAGGCAAACCTGCTTTTGTCATAAATTGTGAAACAAGTTGACTTGGCATTTGTAATTGAGGAATGTTTGTACCAGCGTATTTATTAATACCACCAGTTACAGCGTTTATGCCAGTATTTAAAATATCACCAGCAGGCAATGCCATTGAACCAATTAATGCCCCAGCAGGGCCAGCAACCATTTGTCCAGCAGTTGCTCCAGTAACGGCAGGAATCATGCCACGAGTTAATAAACCAGCAACTCTGCCAGCAGTTAATTTTTCTGGTTCTTTTAATTCAGATTCAGGTATGTTTACATTACCAGCTTCTTCCATTAATTTATTACTAGAAATTAAATCTGAATCATGTTCAGTATTGTCTACACCTTCTAAAACTTTAGCTAAATATTTGGATGGATCTTTAGTTTTAAATCCACCATATTCAGACATTGCTTTTGTGTAATCGCCTTTATGTTTTTTTGCAAGTTGTGAAATGTAATAATCCATAGCTGCTCTTGATTCATCAGCTTTAAATGGATTAAATTCAATTCCTTGTTTATGCAACATAGCAACTGTTTCTGGCATAAATTGACCAACACCCATAGCGCCAGACTCACGATTAACAGCGTGTGGATTACCAGAGCTTTCAACTTGAATTGTGTTGTCTAATAATTTTGCAGGAGTGCCATAAGTTTTTTTGGCAGAAAACTTTTCAGGCTCTGTATAACCAGTAATTTCAACTGATTTACTAGGACTTGTATAAGAATAATTATCTTGCGGTAAGGCAGAACCAACTTCTTTAAAAAGATCAGCAGAACCTATTAAATCATTAGCCATTATTGACCTTTACTTACAAGATTATTAATTTCGTCTAATTTTTTTGCTGCATCAATAAATCTCTTTGAATCTTTACCGCCTAATTCTTTTACAACTTCTCTAAATCCTTCTGGATCTTCGTTCTTATTTTTTAACGCATCCATCAATCTTATGCTGTTAATGTCAAGAACATTACTCCATTTATTTTGATATTCATTTGCAGCTAAAGGATTGTTTTTACTAATTTCTTGCGATTTTGCCAAACCTTTATTGAATAAAGCAGTTAATTCGCCTAAAGAACGATTTGTACGAGATGTATTTTGAATAGCATCTTTAGTCCAATTTGTAGTCCCAGCAGTTTGTGCAGCTAAAGCTCTGCCTGCATCTGTTCCAGCTAAAGCAGGATTGTTTGCTAAAGTAACAGTTTGTTGTGCTAAATAATGGCCTAATTGATTGTAATCAGTTGCACTTCCTGTCCAATCCATATTTGGAGCAAATACACCTTGACCTTTTAATGTAGCAACAATTCCTGCGCCCTGACCAACATCAGCAGTTTTTGCCAATTTAATAATTTGATTAGAATTAAATTGAATTTGTGGAACATTAGTGGCTGCAGCTCTTGTTTTATTAATTAATTCTGTGCCTGCCAATAAATTTGCAGTTGTTGACGCTCCTAAACCAGAAACCAAAGGAGCGGCTTTTGGTTGTGTCATTTGTTGTGTTGTAACTCCTTGATTGCCTTGTGGAGCTATGTTTTGTTGTGTAGGCTGCACTTGACCTTGTGGCCCAAGTAAATATTTAGTGCCAGGTTCTAAACCTGAATTATCTCCAGGTTGAGCAACCAATTCTGTGCCAATAGCAACTTGACCTTGAACAAATTGATTTTGTGGCGCACCTTGATATTGTGATGTTGGAACAAATTGTGTTCCTTGACCAGTAGAAACTGGAGTAGGAGCACGATTAGCTTGTGCAAATCTTTCTGTCGGTTGCCCACCTTTTTCTGTCAAGTAATTAATAAATTGCTCAGCATGGTCAGGGCCTTTGTTAATGGCTTGTCTAAATTGATCTAATGCGCCACTTGGATGCTTTGGAACGCCTTGAGCAGATAAAATTTCTTCCACCATATCTGCATCGTTTTTTAAAATTTCTTGTGCATTAGGAGAAAAATTGCCATTTGGATCTTTTAATTGAGTAATTTTCTTTTTTAATGCAGATACTGCACCTTGAGCATTATTTTGATATATATTTTGTAACTCAAATTGTGATTTTTCAGCTTCCGTTATTTTCTTTTTGCTTTCAGCTTTACCAGCTTCAATTTCTGGTTGTAATAATGTTTGTTTTTTTTGATAATCAAGCATATTACTAAGCTGTGTCATGCCATCTTGCGGAGCATATTTATTGCCAGCAACAGGGTTTACTTGATAATTAGGTTCTTGAAAACCTTTAACGTCAAAAGCCATAATTTATCCTTTAAGCAGCCATGTAATCGGCTGAATACTGTCCACCAAGTTGTGTAGCTCCACCAACAGGAGTAGGCAAATTAAATGAATTTCCTGCCGTTGGTGTATATGCTCCACCAGGACTTGCACCCATAGCAATAGCAGTCGCATCTCTTTGAGTTGGCTGGTTAAAGTAATTACCAGCTAATGCCCCAAGCATTGTCCCTGTATTGCCATACATATTAGCCATAGTATTTGCTGCGCCTGCTGTACCTGAACCTTGTGCAAAACCTTGCTGACCATAATTACCTGCTAATGCACTACCTAATGAAGTATTTAGGTTAGCCATTGAACCGCCATAACCAGTAGTTACATCAGCTAATTTGCTTGTAGCATCTAATCCCATTTTAGAAATAGGCGTTAAATTACCAAAAATATTGTTTCTTTGATTTTGATAATTAGTAAATGCGTTTTGATAAGCATTTCCAGCATAGTTTTGAGAGAAAGTATTTAAACCTTGCAAAGCATTACCACCCAGCATACCGCCTAAACTATTGTTTGCAGCGTTAGTAGTTTGCTGACCTTGACCCAACATAAAATTATAATTTGGAGCAAGACCATTATATAAATCTTGGGTATTAAATTGATGTGATGCGTAACCGCTATTGATTAAATCACTTAAATTATTAGTTGCGGCTGTTCCTGCTGCAGTATAAGGGCCATAAAGACCACTTGCAGTATTGTAGGCATTAGTTAAATATGGCCCAGCGTTTTGAAAGCCTGTTTGTAATGCCTGTGCGCCTTGCTGCAATCCAGCAACTTGTTGCCCTGCGCCTTGTCGTTGACCTTCAGCAGCAGTCGTGCCGCCTATGGCTTGACCAACTATGTTACCTACAATTGGCGCTGCTATTGAAGCAGCTAAAACTGAACCGATTGGCATTTTATACCTCTTTAATCAATATTTTATCTATTTTATCTGCATTTGTTTCATTTGTAGCATGAATACAGTACCAAACGCAGTCCTCTAACGCTAAAATTGCATGATTTACGCCAGCTTTAATCTCAATACAAGCAGGGGAAACATATTTATTGGAGTCATTATCTGTAGTCACAAGAACAGAACCTTTAGCTAATAGGCTTAAATGGCTGTAATGGTGCTGATGTGACATAGCTGTATAGCCTTTAAAAATACGCATTTCTTTAGCGTATAAGCCATCAGAAAAATGATGGACTGTGCCTAAATCGACCTCAAATGTGCCGAGCGTTTTCTTAGCGAGTTCAGTAATACTAGACATTGTAATAAGGCACTTTAAAGGGTTGACCATTAACAGATATGTTAATAAAGCCTACAGGATTAGCTGGTAAAGTAGCTGACCCTGTTGTTGCAGTAGTAGCAGACGTGAAATTGACTAAATTAAGCAAATACTGTTGCCATGAGCGACTTGGGCGCTTAGTAGCCTCATCCAAGAACTCAGTCTGTGGGTACGGATTACCTTCGCCAGCTCCAAAGATTACGTTAGCCATTAGTTTTCACCCTCGCTACCTTTTAAGTTCGCAGATACGATTACGCATTTAACTGGATCTGTAACCACAACTTCGTAGATACGATCTCTAGCTGTGCCTAATCTGCGCCAAATTGCACGATTCTTGTATTTGCCTTGTTGACCTAGTTTTTGCCAATATTCTTTTGACCATGTAGAACCACCATCATTTGACCATCTAAGCATAGCTTGTGGGTTAGTCAATGTTGGATTTGCATTGTTTGATGTGCCTAAAACGTCAATGACTTGATAAGGAATCGTCAAAGTAGCATTAGCACCAATGGTATAAGGTGTACCAATATAGTTATATGGATCTATTGAAAAGCCACTTATGCCTACGCCAGGCTGAAACTGAATCTGTAATTCGTCAAAGTATTGACGTTGTAAGTCAGTCAAAATATGGGGTGCTCTACGCAATCTGCGTATTTCATCGCCATTGTCTGTGTAGTTATTAGGATCTAACTCGTACAAGTTACCATTTTGGTAATCGCCTACGATGACAACATCATTGAATACAGCAGCGCAGTTAGAGCGATGACGATGATAGACATTATTAGAATCGACATATAACCATTTATGCCATAACTGAGTAGTGGCATCATAAGCCCAAGTTATATCAATTGTAGGGAAAGTAACGACATATACTTCGTGACCTTCAAGTTGATAGGTATAGGCAATAGCATCATCAATCTTTTGATTTACTAAGGTATTTTCTACAGCATGGGTAGAAATACGAGTAGGCATATAGCCATTCATAATCATAATTTGCCCTTGACCTCGAATATTACGAGATACATAAGCAAATGAATTAGCTACCCTTGCTACAGATTGTGCTGCTGCAATACCATGCTGACTTGATGAGCCAGGAATACGCTGAAAAGCAAAAGGGAACGTGCCTTGATCTGCCCATACTTCGCTAGACTTTTCGCCTAGTAAATAGACTTGACCGTGATCTGCAATCAACGATACAAGATTATCAGGAGCAGTAAACTTAGCAGCAAAGCTTAATGGCTGGGTAATAGGGGATAAAACACCTGATGCTGCCCATTGCTGAGTATTAGGATCGTTATAGATAAAATAGTTGTCAACAATGTCAACTATGTTTGCACCTGTAAATGCACCATCAGTTGTAGGCAAAGTAGCAAAGTTAAGCGCATACATTGTTTCAGAACTAATCGTTTGAGCTACAGGGTTTAATGTATATGTACCTGTGCCGCCTGTGCCTGTGCCTAATGCAGTAATAATGCTATTAGCAGCTATGCCTACACCTTGAATAGTCTGACCTACATATAACGTGCCAGAGCTTACTGCGCTGACAGTTAAAGTAGTTACTAATGTGCTTCCAGAGCCTATATAAGCGATTGAGCCTGTAAAAATAGCTCCAGCAGCACTTGTATTCATTGCTGTGCTTGAAACAGTTTGAGATAGATTTACAGTCCAGCTAAAGCCACTACCACCTGTAATAACAGTTTCAGGTGTAACTCCTACGCCAAATACTTGTTGGCCTACTGCGACTGTGCCTTGACTTAACTGAGTAATATTTAGCGTTGTGCCGCTAATTGAACCTTGAAAGTTTGCAGTTGCAGGCGTACCAATTTTGTAAGAATAACGATTTGCGCCATCTACAATGTATACATATACACCATTGTCAGTAAGACTTACAGGGCCTGTGCTGGTTTGCAATTGACCAATTACAGATGGTTTTAGGGCAGAGTTTAAAGAATAAACATAAGGGCCACAAACCGCTATTAACTGACTGCCACCAGATATTGTTCTTAAACCTCTTACGGCTGCCTGTGCAGGCAATACCGCTTGCAAAGTTAAACCTGGCGTAGGGTAAAGCGCTACAACACCACGTTCGCCTTGACCCTTTGTAGGATCAACTTCAGGCCTCCAATTGATACACTCTTGTGCATCTTGGTAAATAGATGGTGCTGTATACGATGCGCCTACAAAGCCAAAGTCTGCCATTAGATTACATCCTTGTAGCGCTCAAAACGCCAAATTTTATGTATTGTATTTTTATGAACGCCAAATTTATTTCCTAATTCTATGTGCGTCATAATACTTTTATTATTCCTAATATAACGAATTTGATCATCTGTTAATTTGGCAGTATGCTTATTTCCAATTAATCCTTTGCTTATGGATTTTTTGTGTTTTTCTGATAAAGACTTTCCTTTTTTAGCAATACTAATTTTTAATTTTGATTCATTGGATATTTTTTTACCTAATTTATTAGTATTACCCAATCTTGCAATAGACATTTTTTTCTTTGATTCTTCGGAATGTGGATGAGAATATCCAGAGCATCCTTCTCCGCCATTGCTTAAATTTACAAGCTTAATTCCACGTTTACGATAAATATCAATACATTCCATTTCTGCAAGAAAAGCTAATTCTTCGTCTAAACCATTAGCAATAATTTCTGATGTAAAACCATGCTTTTCTACATAAAATTTCCAATATCTGCTTCTTTTATTTTTGTCGGCATGACGTTTATCTTTGCCTTTTCCGACATAAAAGATTGCGCCAGTATCAGCAGCACGATGTTGGTAAATGTAATATTGCATAAGTGTATGATTATTAACGAAAAAATCCGCCCGATAATATGAAACCTGCATCTTTTTGCCTACTTGACAACATAGCATCAGCAAAACGTGCAGATTGAACTGGGCGCATATTAGTGCGTTTAATAGTCGCTTTAGCTTGTGCAGCATAAGCATTAATCATTGAGATTTGAGTCTGTGAAGCTTTGCCATACATCGGCATTAAGCGCTCTGCCAAACACCAGCGCATTGCCATGTTATAACCTTGTGGTAACGGAATATCGTCAGTCAAAGTTAAGAACGTGGTAAATACGGTGTCTGCAAACATGTGCATTTCACCTTGGGCTGGATTAGGCCATACATAAATGTTACCTAATACTTCTGATGGCTGGTAATACAACGCTTTAGGCCAAGGGCCATTTATCGTCTTTAAACCAATCATTTCGTAATCTTCTACATTCAAAATGGATACAGGATAGTCCAAACCACCATTTACGATAGGTACGCCATTTGAATTGGTGTTAATGCGAACAAATGAAGAATAGATTGATAATGGGCGCTGATAATATAAAGTAATAGTAGTAGAGGCAACAGTCTGTGGAAAGTTAACCTTATAAGTTCCTGCTTCATTAACATTGTTGCCTGCTCCTGTTAAAAAGCCAGTAATCGTAGTGCCAGGTGTAATACCTGTACCACTTAGGGTTTGCCCTAATACAATAGCTCCTGAGTTAATTCCAGTTACAGTTAGAATATTGCCAGAAATTGATCCTGTAATGCTAGCGTTGATGTTACCGCCAGGGCCAATCGTATATTGTGTTTGCCCTGCAACAATCGGAAATACAATCTCAGACTTATAAAATACCATCATGTCCTCGTTAGACCATTGATCTAACAAGTCATTAAGCATATCAAAAGCATCTTGAGCAGCTTCTGGAGTTGGGGTTTCCCCTGCCTCTAGCGCACCGATGTCTTTTAACGCTCTACTGATAATGTCTATGGGTTTTGCCATGTTTTACTCAAATAGTTGGTTTAAAGACAGGTGGATTCCAAGGTAAATAAGACTTATTGCTGTTTTTTAGGCTTGCAATTTGCTTATCTAACCCTAATTTTATCGTGCTTACGCCATCTTGAATAGACTCTTTTTCAATCCATTGGGCAATATCTTGCTCTTGCACTTGGTCAAAAGGCTTTTTAACGATCTTATCTGAGAACCACCAATTACCCTCAGTTTCTACGCTGACATCTTCATCTGTGGCTGTGACGTGATATTTAGCGTGAAAAATGATGCCATCTTCAGCGCTAATTTCACTAATTTTCCATTGATAAACGGTCATCCTGTGTATGTTCCTGATGAAGTAAATTTCATAATGGTGTTAGAACCATTAGTAGTTACGGTAGGGCTACCAGTAGTTGTTCCTGAATAATTTGCTGTTGGAACAGAAATGTAAACAACACCAGAACCGCCTGAACCGCCTGTAATATAACCAGCGCCACCGCCACCACCGCCAGTATTTGCAGTTCCACTTCCAGGTGATGTAAGTTGATTGCCGCCTGCGCCACCGCCTCCTAGACCGCCAGTTCCTCCAGACGCAGATCCTCCAGACCCACCTCCACCACCACCACCAGCTAAATTAACAGAAGAACCAGTAATGGTTGTTGTTGATCCAGCCCCTCCATTACCACCAGTTCCAGAACTAGTAGATCCACCAGCAGCGCTTGCTCCACCACCGCCACCACCGCCATACCCAGAACCGCTAGCGCCTCCAGAATTTCCTTGACCAGATGTTCCTGATCCAGCAGATCCACCTGGCGCTGAACCACCGCCTGATCCACCAGAACCACCTGAACCAGTTGATCCATTACCACCGCCAACAGAATCTACAATTCCATTGATTGTTGAGTCATTGCCAACTGAATTTGAACTTCCACCAGCTCCTACAACAATTGTATATACAGTTGATGGGATAAAAGTTGCAGTAGAAGCCAAATAACCGCCTGCGCCACCGCCACCAGCAGCGCCATCAGAAGTTCTATATCCACCACCACCGCCACCAGCTACAACAACATAGTTTGCTGTATAGCTAGATTCGCTTGTTGTAGTAAATTTAACCCAGTTACCAGCTTGATAGCCTTCGTAAAAACCACCGCCATCGGTGTTATAACGAAATACGCCTGTTGTTGGGCTTGCAGTTCTTTGTGAAGTATTCCCTTTAGGCAAATACATTTGACCAGTACCACTAAAAGTGGGTATACCAGTTACTGTTAAATTGGTAACAGATAAGTTATTAGATGTATCTTGAACTAAAAGCGTACCGTTAGTTGCAGGAACAGTTAAATTAATTGTGCTTGCAGTATTAGCCCCTGTAAGGGTAATTGTGCCTCCTGCATTGGCTTGAAAGACTAACTGACTCATAGAGCTACCCAAGATTTAGTTGTTTCATCCCATTTGTATGGGCCACCTTCTGTTGGCATAGCTACAGGGGCTTCCCATAACCATGTGTTTTGATTCAATACCCAACTAGAATAAGGTTGTGGCGCATAAAATACATTGTGCGCTTGATCGTATGTATATCCAATACCAGCATAATTGCCACGCAAAGGTGCGCCATTATCTTCTTTGCCATCTGATCCGTAGTGTTTATTGCCACGAGTGTTATAACTTGTTTGAATCCAAGAACCAGGTGATGAATCTACAAATGTGTTAAAAAAATCGGCTTCAGCCACAATTACTTGTGTAACTTTGCCATCTACTACTTTTGCATAATGACCCATTTAATTCTCCATTTATCCTGTATAAGTTCCGCTTGATGTAAATTTAATAATTGTATTGCTTCCGCTAGTGGTTATCGTTGGTGATCCTGTTGTAATTCCTGAATAAGATGCTGTTGGAACAGATAAAATTACAACCCCTGAACCGCCATTTCCACCGCTAGCTTGTCCAGCATTTTGATAACTTGCGCCACCACCGCCACCACCAGTATATATTGTTCCTGATTGACCTGGATTATTGCCGCCACCAGCTCCAGCGTTTCCACCGCCTCCAGATCCTCCTGAACCAGCAGTTCCACCTTGGAAAGTTCCACCTCCTCCACCGCCAGCATAAGTTACGCTTGATCCTGTTATTGACGATGCTAAACCAGGGCCACCATTTGCTCCTGCTGTAGATGTTCCATTTCCACCTCCTGAACTAGCTCCACCGCCACCACCGCAACCATAATTAGGGCCACTTGGACTACCTGATCCACCATTACTTCCTTGCCCAGCAGTTCCTAAACCTCCAGCACTACTATTGCCTCCACCACCTGAACCACCTGATCCAGCAGGGAAGTTATATCCACCATTTCCACCTCCAATTGCAACTAATGCAAATGCAGTTGAATTTCCACCCGATGTTCCATCTGGAACTGCAAATGTTCCACCTGATCCCCCAGCACCTACAACAATTACATAGGTTAAATTTTTTATTATTGGTGTATTTCCTGTTAAAAATCCACCGCCACCACCACCAGCGCCAGCAATTCCGCTACCACTACCACCACCAGCAATTAATAAATAGTTAATTGGATATGATGAACTTCCAGTAGTCCATCCAAAAGATGCTAAAGATGCTGTGCCAGTTTTAGATAATCTAGGCATTATTTGAATTGAGTTATTGAAGCCAAAACAGTATAAGTAGCAGATGCAGTTTTGGTAATTACATAGTTATATACATCAATACCGCTAGCATTTCCGCTAGATGGAGCAGACCCTCCTTGCCATTTAGGGGTAACAGAAGTTCCATCAATTGTTACAGCAGAATTGTAATAAGCAGTTGATCCCTGTGTAACCATAAATGTTATAGCTATTGAATCATTGGTAGCCATTAAAGTATTTAATGAAGTACCACTTGATCCTCTAAAATTAACAGTCCAGTTTGCACTTGCGTTGCTTGTGTAATACAAAACAGACTGAGTTGTTACATCATAGTTAATAGTTCCCGTTGCAGCAGTTGCAGATACAGTTGTGGGTTCTGCAATATTTGGTGTTTTAAAAGCATAAGCACTTGCAGTTCCAGCCATCGTAGCGGAAATAAAGTTCAAAAGCCCTGTAGATGGGTTATAACTTAATTTTGTAGAACTTGTGTTTTCGCTTGTAATTGTTCCTGTGGTGGCACTTGTAAATGTTAAATAGCGAGTTGCATTAGTGCTGGTGTCATCTGTAATTGTTAAACCACTAGAGGCAGCAGCCCAAGTAGGTACACCACCAGCTAAAGTTAAAACATAACCGTTAGTACCAGCAGCAAGGAAAGTGGTTGCTCCTGATCCAGTTTGATAAGGAACGCTACCATTAGCACCACCAGCCAAGTTTGTTGCTGTTGTGGCAGATGTCGCAGAAGTGGCTGAAGTTGCTGTTGCAGCGTTGCCACCAATTGACAAGCTAGATGCAGTCCCTGTAAGCCCTGTGCCTGCGCCTGAGAAGCTAGTAGATGTAAATACACCTGTACTAGGGTTGTACTGAAGCTTAGTAGAGCTTGTATATTCAGTAGAAATATTACCACTTGTTTGATTCGCAAATAATGGATAACGAGTCGAGTTAGTAGTAGTATCGTCTGTTACAGTTGCGTATGCCGTTGGAGTTGTCCAAGTTGGTGCGCTAGTCCCATTACTGGTGAGAACTTGACCTGTTGTGCCACTTGACACAAAAGCAGTTGTGCCACTTGCAGACTGATAAGGCACATATCCAGCGCCACCACCAGCCAAATTAGTAGATGTTGTCGCTGTGCTTGCAGATCCTACAGATAATGTGCTTTGAGCTACATATTGCGGTGCAGATGCGCCAGCAGTTAATACATAACCTGATGTGCCTAATCCTAAAGAAGTAGTTGTGCTTGCAGCAGATTGATATAAAAGTGAACCTGTTGCTCCACCAGCTACATTCGTTGCTGTTGTAGCACTAGCTACTGCGCCACTTACAATAGATCCTGAAATTGAGGTAATCCAGCTAGGATTTGAGTAGCTACCAGTTGTATATACACCATTGGTAACTGTTCCAGCATTGCCTGTAACGCTGATGCCCCATGTGCCACTTGCACCTGTTCCTGTTGTGCTCGGAGCGCCAATAGTGTTGTATGAAACAGTTAACGCAGATGCGCCATTAAAAGTTGACCCAGATGCTCCACCAGTACCACCATTATTAAATGTAAGACTGTTAGTTACAGATCCTGCGCTTGTAGCTGATGTTGCAGTTGCAGCATTTCCACCAATAGATAAACCACTTGCCGTGCCAGTTAAGCCAGTACCAGCACCACTAAATTGTGTTGTGGCAGTAATAGTAGTGCCAGAAATAGTAGAAGCAGCAGAAGCTCCAATAGTCGTACCATTAATTGATCCCCCTGTTATTGCTACGCTATTAGCGTTTTGCGTAGACATTGTGCCAAGACCGCTAACTTGGGTATTAGCAATAGCAATAGATGTATTAGTAGCGCTAGTTATTTGGCCTTGTGCATTTACAGCGATTACAGGAACTGCGCTTGCAGAACCATAAGTAGATGCAGAAACACCTGTATTGGTAATGCTAAATTGGCTTCCTGCTAGGGTTAACCCTGTGCCTGCTGTGTATGATCCAGCAGAGCCAAATTGAACAAAAGTAATAGAAGTAACGCCTAATGTGCCGCCTGGATCGCTAGTACATAACCAAGAAGTATCTGCTTGAGTTGTGCCTTGCATAACAAACATATAAGCAGATGGAACTTCTGCCCATGTATCCATATCAGGCGATCTAGTCCATGCGCTTGCTGATGCTATGTAAATGCCATTATTTTGGCTTAAAGACTGGTTTTTAACGAGGATTCGATCACCAGCTAGGGTTGTATACCCATCAATCGTTTGAAGACCTGAAAGCGTGATATTAGCCGTTGTAGCGGCAATTACCGCAGCTTTAGCATTAAGACCTTGAACAAAGTTATCAACATATGATTTGTTAGTAATGTCTAATCCATTAACAGGAGTTGTGCTAATCGTTCCTGTAGTCGTTGTTAAGCTTGTAAATGTGCCTGCTGCTGGGGTTGTGCCGCCAATAACTGTGCTATCAACGGTACTATTGGTAATGGTTAACCCTGATTGAACAGGATTAATTGAAGCATAAAAGGGCTTATTCTGGCCTATAAAGGTTTGAAAATTCCCTTGTAAGTCAAAATAAGCCTGAACAGGCAGTAAATTTTGATCCTGCGTTAATGCTGGCCCAGTAGCCATAATTTACCCTTAGTAGGCTATTGCATTAACTAGAATTACATCTCCAGCAGACATATTTGCAGCAGCACCAGTTGTTACAGAATAGCTAGTAAATGTTACTGAAGTTGTTGTGCTTCCTGTTAATTGCAAGAATAAAGTAGATCCGCTTGTAACATCTGCTGCAAAAGCTAACCATCCATTAGGAGCTGTAGGAAGCGTAATTGTTCCATTTGCTGCACCGCCTGTACCAACTACAATTTTAAACACAAATGTGCTAACTGCTGTAATTGTTGGGCCTGTGCCAAATCCAGAACCAATAGTAGGCAATGTATTAGAAGTAGCAATTAAATTGCCACCCATAGACAAAGTTGCTGGGTTTTCAGTATTGCCTGTTAATGGAGGTGAAAATACAACTCCACCAGGACCAATTAAACCTGTGCATACGCCAACAGAGTTAAATTGAGCCTGAACAGGAACTATATTCGTAGTCGAAGTTGATGCTACTGCATTGGTATATGACATGATTTTCCTTAGTTCTGATCAACCATAGGCAATACATAAAGCGTATTAGCTGTGCCGATAGCTGTAATAGCAAAGCTAGGTGGTACTGCAAGCACAGTAGGTTGTGACATTGATACGCCTAAAACAAAGCTTTGTGAGCTATTTCCACCTGTAGGCAACACGGCTGCTGGTGCAGTTGTCGTAGTTCCTGCAATTGCTGGAGCAATAGTAATAGCGATAGGTGTAGTACCTACGTTTAAAAAGCCACAAAAATTCGGCTGGTCGTTACCAGCAGGGGTAATCGTTACAGAAGTCGAACTAGCTGTGGTTACTGCAATGGCCGTTGTAGGGCCAACAAAGCGATAAGCTGATACGTTAGCCATGATTTGTCCTTAAACAGCAGTAGTAGGTGCTGGGCCTTCTAAACGAGTAATTTGAATAGCGTATGCGCCAGAAGCAGGAGTAGCAGTAGCAGTTGCTACGTTAGCAAACTGAATTGACAATACGCCAGCAGTTAAGCAATCAGCTTCAGCAATTACGATACCAGCAGTTTGTGAGCCGTTATAGCCTTGAACCAATACAAAATCGGTAGTTTGGAGGCCGCCAACGCTAAAAGTCTGTGCAGCAGATGTATTTGGAGCTACAGCAGCAGGGGTAATTGATGGGGAAATGTAAAAAGTTTCGTGGGAATTACCACGAGTAACAGTAGTGCTAGACATATTTTTTCCTTTGCAAAGGGGTTTGTTGTAAATCTGCAACTATTTTACATTGTTTTCTTGTTCTCTCAAGTGTTTTCCAACAGTTCCTACAAAAGATTTATAGCCAATATGACCCATCTCTATTTCAAAATCTGCCCATATTTGACCGCCTATATCAATCCATCTTTGACAAAAGCTAAAATCCTCGCTTAGACGATTTCCATCAGGGGTTTGATAAGGATCAAATAAAGGCCAAAACTGGGTATTTTCGCTAACGCTACGCAATGTTTGACGAGGATATGCCTCAATCATCTTTTCAGCGCAATTACGGGTTATCTTCATAAAACCACCAGGTAAGCCAATCACCTCCATTAGTCCCGTATTGGGATCTACTCTATATTCGTCTTTAATGCCAATTTTAAAAGGCCATTCAAGCGGATCACGCTTTTTAGGGTAAATACCACCTACGACATCAACAGAATGGTCAATTAACTTAATAAGTGAACCTGGAGTCCAAAATACATCATCATCAATAAACACAAGGGTATCTGCTTTAGAACGTACAAAAGCGCCAAATAAAGCCCCTCTTGAGCCTGCAATATCGCTATTTCCTATATCTTCGGCAATAGAAAATTTATCGCCACGACCAATAATATTGATGGCATCAAGCAAAATAGCTCGCATAGTCGGAAAATGTACCTTTGCTGAATAGCAAGGCATTGCAATCATTACATTCTTCATAAGATCCCCTTAGATGATAAAAACCCACCCTTTTTAGGGGGTGGGCTTCTATTTTACAACAGATTACTGTGCTGACAAGTCGTAACCGTATACATAAACGTCAATCGTACCAGTTGCGGTAGATGAAGAAATGTTTACATACAAAGTTTGTGAACTTGTTGCACTAGCTGTCAGAGTAGCAGGCTGCACAGAAGCGTTAGCAACAGTAGTGTTAGTTGCCAAAGCTGCCTTTGTGTAGATTGCTGTACCTGTAGCGCCTAGAGCCTGATACACACCTAAGTAAATGCTAGAAATGCCAGAAACTGCTGCACCAGCGTTATTAGCGTTAGCTGTAATAACTGAAACTGGAACGTAGTTAGTAACATCAATTACGTTTACTGCGGTATCACCTGTATTAGATAGGCTAACAGCTTGAGCAGTTGCGATCAAACGCAATGCTTGGTTAGAACCTAATACTTGTGGGTGAATCGAGGTTGTGACTGCTGGTCCTGGATTAGACATATAGTTTCCTTTCGTTATCCGTTAAATTAAGCTGCAACACGGCAAGCGAGTTCAGGATACAAGTTAGCCCAACCGTACAGAACGTCTAAACGAGTAGGAATACTGTCATTATTGCAATCTGTTACTTTCAGCTTTTGGCTTACTGACCATTTCTGGCGGTCTGAGTTCTTCGACCCAAACTCAGCGACTTCTTTAGTTATATCGCTGTTCAGACTATCGCATCTTCCTTTGCAGGAAGTTTTCTCACTTAGTCGTTCACGCTGCACGGCTTTCGCCTGCTTGCGCCCTGTCATCTCCTTCGAGATTTCCAAGTCAATCAGAGAAAATTTTTCCATAATAAGTTACCTTATTAGGCCACCAATGCAAATGACTGATCATTCGCACATTCGTTAATGGTATATTGACGCACTACACGCATAGACAAGCCGATTTCTTTATCAGAAGCACGACCAGCGAAATGGACTCCCTCAGGTAGCTCTAAATCAACTACCGCAAGGCAAAACGCATTTCTGTGCATAATGATGTTTTGTGGGGAAACAGTACCAGACTGGTTAAAGAAGTTAACAGCAGCACCAGACAACGCAGTAGGAATACTTACGTTTTGGAACTGACCAGCAGTAATAATAGCTGGAGATACGTTAACTTGGATTGTGCCGCCTGAACCGCTAACTGCTGTGTTTACAACAAAGTTACGCAACTTGTTAGAGCCATAAGCTTGACGATTTTGTGGGTTAACTGCATAAACGCCAGCGATTGTGAATGTATCGCCTTGGTTCAAAGAAACGCCAGAAGTCAATGTCAAAGTGATTGTGCTTGAAGAAGCCCAACCGCTTGTCAAGAAACCAGCAGAACCAGTAATAGCAGCAGAACCAGCAAAGCTACCAAATTGGTGAGCTACGATGTTTTGATCCATTTTCCAGTTCCATTTCTGTTACTTTCACCTTTCGGTTACTGACCATTTTCATGGCGGGGTTGGTTCTTCGACCTACCCTCTAGAACTTATTACTACCTTTAAGTTACGTTCTAGTTCAGACTATCGCATCACCCTATTTCTAGGGGCTTTCTCACTTAGTCGTTCAGGCTGCTTTTTATCGCTTGCCCCTTGTTGTCTGCTTCCAGAGTTCCAAGTCAATCAGAGAAAGTTTTTAACCATTCATTACTGAATAGTGGCACAAACATTTATGCCAGCGGAATCACGACCCATCAAACCTTTACGATACTGTTCGCCAATTGCTTCTTGTGGAACGAACAAACCTTTCAAGCTGTCAACGATAGTTGCAGATGTGAATGGCTCAACGATACAGCTTCTACGACCATCACGTGGTGCGCCTTCAGAATCAAGGTAAGCAGCAGCAGTCAGGTAAGTAATCAAACCTGTTGGAGGAGTACCAGCAACACCAACGATATTCGCTGTGTTGTTAGCAGCTTGCAAAGTACCATCACGGTCGATTTTATTCGCAATTGCAGCACATTCTGTTACTTCAGCTTTCGCTTACTGACCCTTTCGGGCGGAGCAACTTCTTCGAATCGCTCTCTCTGACTTCAATTAGGTTATGTCAGAGTTCAGACTATCGCATACTCTTTCGAGTCCATCCCACTTAGTCGTTCAGGCTGCTTTTTATCGCTTGCCCCTTGTTGTCTGCTTCCAGAGTTCCAAGTCAATCAGAGAAAGTTTTTAACCATTCATTACTGAA